>Ga0307515_10006367_pt1 | contig 23633 bp, 23 predicted proteins | sample 17_EM_MG_FD_194513 | JGI IMG/M metagenome (GOLD analysis project Ga0307515, IMG submission 194513) | Populus trichocarpa ectomycorrhiza microbial communities from riparian zone in the Pacific Northwest, United States - 17_EM | ecosystem: Host-associated > Plants > Roots > Unclassified | place... | reverse complement strand
TGCAGGGCCCGGCAGTCCATAATACAGTCACCTGTATTTTCACAGTCCGTCCAGGTGAAGATTGTGAGACCTGCAGGCCGGTCAGGTCAATGTGAAGCCGGGCCGGACTGGCCGTCTGAGGACACTGATCTAATATAGTAGGACATTCTAGTACCTTCACACCAGCCCCATACTACTGGTAGTTTTCTCACAAGGAGGGCTAAGTAATAACGGTTAAAGTTGAACTTGGCAAAGTAGCGTCCTCTGCTGGTAGTACTAGTGGACCCGAAGTGGCCAAAACTGTTATAGGAGTTATGGAGCACTAAAATTTCGATATATAAACCAATTTGTATGTTGGAAGAAGACAGTCATTTGTGACGACCCGAGTGGCACTCGAAACTGACTGTCCAAAGTTACTGTTGCATGTGTACCTGCATCATGAATCTCAGGTCCGTTTGCTTGGATCGTGAGCCTCAGCTCTGTTTGCTGGCTCGTAAGCAGTTGGTGTTTCGAGGATATGCATAGTCTGTAGTGAGAGCGGCTCATATTAGTGCAAACGGATATGCAAACGGATATGGATATGGATATAGAAGTCAAGTCTGTAAATATACGAGCCTTCTGGCCTCGAGAGATCAGTAAATCAACAAGTCTTTCTAGCATCCAAAGCAACAGTTACTCCGTGTCAGCAATCGAGTGATACTATATGAGTTACAGATCAGCCTTATCAGCCTTAGAATAGGAAGAGAAACTCGGACGAGTACTGGCGATGCAGAATGAGAATAAGATAAATCTAGGAACACCTGCTTGCGAAACATGGGAAACCAGCAACGCGCTATAGGAAGTTGGCGGGAGCTGCGACAAGTTTGTGACAGATGAAAGCAAACTTTTCAAACCATGGGGTTGATTTCAACGAATCTAGCCTCTCATCCACAATTTCTGCGGCATTACATGAATACACGCTTCACTGAAACCTTAAATGGCTAGTTTTGTGGAGCTCGACCTACTTCCCATTCTAGCTGCCACCCGGGATTTTTCAGTGACGCTTCGAGCGCCAAACGATACAGCTTGTTGGGTAGGCTGCTTACTATTGAATTTTATATCCTTTTTGATGCCCTCAGTTATGTCTGCCTACTCCGATGTGCCTCGACTAGGGTCCCTAGGAGCTTATTATACCATGTACTGCGTGAGCGCTCAAGTCACTGAATCCGTAGGCGACTAGTAATCTACAAACTTGCGGGGCTGTGAGTCTACTCCTGTGTCGGGGGAGGCCCACAGCAGCTCGGTAAAGCCGGCAGACATCTGTCAGATTTTGTGGGCTGTAGTCAGGGCTGCATAATCATGAATATAGATAGTTGTAGGTGCGCCAACTACGCTTGCATGAACTACCGGGTATCTAGGAACATCTAGCGGTAAGCTTAAGCTCGACCCCAGCACCTCCTTGCGGAACGAGCCCGGAATGGTTTACGAACTTTATCTACCGGGAACTGGGCTGTAATCCTCACACCCAGAATGCGGCTTCTACAGTGAAATATTATTTAAAGTAGTAAGTACTAAGAACTTACAACAGAAGTTAATGAACCGCCAAGTATTTGCAAACGTTAAATTGGCTATGGCTAGTCTTTAAGAACTAACTCCACCCATCCGGATATGGCGATCTGGACGGGTCGATGCCAGAGCTAGGCAGACCGCATGCGAGAAGACCTCACAGCTTATCGCATAATTGTGTGCTCGTAGCACATCACCAACGACACTCATCCGTTTACCCAGCATAAATATTGCGAGTCACTATTTGAATTCCTGTGTTCAGTCTTCGATTTGCTCCTTAAGCCAGATATTGTATCACAATGTCGATTTTGCTGAAGTCTCCATATTTTTTACTGTTAATTGTATGTTTCATAAAAAACAAACCGAAAATTGGTGAAAGGTCATGATCATGATCATAAGTCACCCGGTTGTGTTCAATGTCACCTAGGAGTGGAATCATTTGCATTTCTTCATCCCCGATGACGGGCCCAGGTGATTCCCCAATATTTACATCGTCCTTCTAAGTGGTGAGCGTTCCGGGGCTGGGTAGGGCTTCGTTTGTTTTGCATTCGTAAACTGTTGTAGGTTTTCAGCCATCATAGCTTATTTGAGAAGGTCGACTTCTCTTGGGGTTCGCCGGTCCGGGCTCACCAACCTGGTACCAGGGTTATGAAGCCTGCGTTTGCCTGGTTTAAACCAGTACAAGCGATCGTTGCGATACCACCGATCACCATGCGCAGCAGTTTGCTCGTCCAATTCCAATCGTCAACCCTGCTTTCGTTTTTGCTACTTAACCTGTATCGAGCCAGAGTGATTTACCCAACGTGATGGCTGTGCGAACTGGACAAAATTTGTCATTAGGGGAAGGAGTGAGTGGTTTGTCCTCTGGTGAATTCGGAAAACTCCTATCTCCGTTTTGCACGACGTTTCCAGGGGTTGCTTCAAGCCGTGTGGGTGGCCCCTCAGGAAGTCCGCAACCCAACCGTAAACAGCCTATGGTACTCGAGACCAAATGCAACAGAAGTTATTCTGCCGGACATTAACCAACCGCCCTTGAGGCATACGACTGGAGTCAGCAAGTGGCATCTACTCCAGTTAAGCGCCCATAATGTTTTGGAAGCTGTTGTTTTTCTGGTCCTCACCGCCTGGCCTGTTTACGTTTATCGTAACTCAACGCACCAGTGGTCATAGTTATCCAATAGAGAAATCTTCATGCGCAGTAAACTGAATCGCTCGATTTTATCTCAGGTTACACCGGCAGCCCTGTCGCCCAGATTTTTCCTTAGTGACGTCTTCTGATTCGCATATGCAGTGTAACCACCCTGTAGCTGTACAGCCTCACACGCTGACGCCTAGCTTCGTACTTATATCTACACCCCGCAGTGGTAGTCATCGCTTCCCTATCAAACCAAAGCAATCTTTCACCGAAGAAAATTTCATTTCCATCATCAAAACTAACGTGCACATCATCCAAGAATGCCGCTTAACATCACCGTCCCGCACAGCAGCGACTCCGACTCTGGAGGTGACGACTACGAAATTGTAGGGTCACCGTCGTCACGGCCAAGCTCTTGGGAGACTAATGTCGAGGAATACTACGGCGATGGGTATTTCGCGCCTCGTCATGCTGCTGAGCTCGAGAGGGAGGAGGCAGAGTTGAAAGAGAGGATCAGAGAAATCAGGAGGGCCTCTCCCGCTGGCGGTCATGTATGTTTGGTTACGTCCGAATGAAAGGGCGAGACGAAGCTGACCGCGAATAGTTTCCGAAATCTCCCCGTATCAGAGGGCGGCATGAGAACCGTCCACGCGCTCACGATGGTCGTATGGGAAGTCCAGATCCTGAGGACTTCGAAGGACATGGGCATCGTATTCAGACCCTGCCGCTGTCACCGCCGCCCCCAGGTCTCCGCTCGGCACCGGGTCTGCCTCATCGTTCCGAATTGGCCATGGGAAGAGTAAGTCTGCCCGAACCCATGTTACCCAGATTGTCTAACCATGTGCGCAGCATCCTCCTCCTCCTCCTCCCCCAGCCTTACGCCGTCCGTCCTACGAAAGACGTGGTTCTGAAAATCTAGACGAAGATGAGTGGTTTGGACCTCCCAGTCCAGGTATCGAGGAGTTTAGTGGTGTAAGTGCCCTGAATCTGTCGCATAGAAAACCATATTCATTCAAATGCAGAATGCCCGAGGACCAAATTATAGCCCTCACGTCTATAGTACCGGTGGGCGCCCACCACCACCACCCATCATCGAATATGTCCCTTCAGGCCGCATGTCTCCGCGATACAGTCCAGTCCCTGTCGAAATAGAAGCCGGAAGACGCAGATACCATCCAACCCGTATCCTGAGAGATGAGGAACATCCATCCCGTTCGTCGTATCCCGCCGATCCAAGCCTACACGAACATCGTAAAATTCCTCCTCCCATGGTGTCTGCATCCGCGTCCAGTCGGATCAAACCAATCAACACCTATGCTAAGGAGAGGGAGGGTACCAACCAGCGCAGTCTCACCCATGCTGATTATAGAGGCAGCAGTCCTCACCGCCAACCGGAACCTTATTACTCCGAGCACAGCCACATCCATGACACACGCCCGGAACTCGGACGAGGGGGCCCCTCAAGTCCACGCCTCGACAAAACACCCGACGGTGGTAGAATCCACTCTCAAGTCCGCTACCTCGGCGCCAACTCGGTGTTCGTCGGCGATATCCCGCGCGCACCCCCGGAGGCATATGGACACCCAGACTTACACCCTACCTCGCCACCCCGCAGGACCGAGCCGTTATATAGCACCAGCCAAGGCTACCGCGTACCAGCGCCTCTCCCGACTCCTATTAAGCTCCGCGATCCCGCCGGAAGAGTCTATTCCTTCCCGTTTAACCAATGCAAGAAGTGGGCTGTAAGTCCCTCATCCATCTGATCTTCACACATTAGCTGACAATGAATAGGATTTCCAGAAGCTCGTTAGAGACGCCTGCGGCTACTTGGATGATATCGGCCCTGCTGTCAGGGCTGGTGAATATTACGTCCTGGACCCTCGCGGAAGCGAGGTGAGGAAGGAAGAGTGGAAGGATATGGTAAGACCAGGCTGGGGGCTGAGTTTGGTTGTTAATGGATATGAGTTCTAACTCAGTGGGTGGATTTTATCGAGTGCCTGTTAACAAGTGCCTTTTGCAAAGGGGAACTGGTTTCTTTTTTGCTTTGTCCTTTGTAATTTGGAGGGTCAGGTTTAGTATAGCTTAATTTAAGTTATCATTTTTTAACCAAAAATTTCATTATCTTTAATAAATTCGCCACTTCTTTCTTGAAACACACTCATGCCTCTCTCTAGTTCTCGGCTCATGTATGCACGCAGTCAATATACAAGTGAAACCAGGCACTGCTCGGGAGGTTTGGATGTAGTCTGTTAAACGGCTTTTTTTTCGCTGGCGCTAGTAGTTTGGATGTTGGAAAACGGCATCCAGGAAATGGAAACTCAAAAGCATGGCTTGGCAGTTATTTTAATTAGTATTAAATACCAAATTAGGTGAAAAGACATTGGGGCGGGGAAGTAAGAGACTGTCTAGATATCTAAAGATTACACCACCAACATAGATTGTCCAAAACAAAGTGTGCCAAAACAAACGTCGCCACAAACACGACAACTAAATCCCTTCCGTAACCAACCCCCACCTCTCACCTCCAGCGCCCGTTTCCTTGCTTTCTCTCCCCCCAAGATCTCTCAGCACCCTTATTCTACCCTCCCACCCTTGTTTTCTCTCCCTAGCTTTTTTCACCTCCTTCAACGTCTCAACCCTCTCCATCCCTTTCTTCCCCTCCGCCCAAGAACTCCCCTCTTCATCCCCACCATCAAAAAAACTAAATTCCCCCTCCAACACCCCTCCCACATCATCTGCTTCGGCTCCAGTCACCATTTCCAACTCCAACACCTCCAAGCTATCTCCCTCATCCTTCCTGGTAGTAGCAATAAATTCCAACAACGCCTGCACATCCCCTTTCGGCGCCCACTCTGGAACTGCAGTAAGGACTAACGTTTTTAACCTGCGCAGCATACGTCGGCGCAATCCTTGCGGCGACATAACCACCCGATGCGTGATCCGAAGAGTCCGCAGCGTCAAGTGTGCATACATACTCAGCGCGGGGACGAGCTGTAATGGATCCTCACGTGTTTTTGGGCTACCGAAGTCGAATGTGACCAAGCGCGTAGATTTTACTAGTGCGACGGCACCTGCCATGGAGAACTGGTTGTCTGCGATCCGTAGGTGGGTGAGGCCTTCTTCGACCACGGCGATTTCCTCAGACATGTAGCTTGGCGGGGCGAACGACCAGTCCAGAAGGTTAGATGCGGTTGCGTCGGTGAGGAGGTTGCCACGGAGGTCGAGAGAGCGGAGACGCGTACCCACTGATTTGCAGAGCTTTGCGATAGCTGCGTCGTCGAGCTTTAGGTCTCGGAGTGCGAGCGTATGAAGTGAGTGCAGCTGTGCAATGGCTTGTAGGGTGCTTGCGTGGTTTGCGCCGTCGCAGCTCGAGAGGTCAAGAGTTGACAGCGCTGGTAGCTTCCGAAGAAGCGTACATAATCCGGCGGTTGTGCAGTTGTAGCTACTTGCTTTCAGCTGTCGCAGCTCATGGTGAGGCTGTAGCCCATCTGTTACTACGAGAGATGCGTGGTCAAAGAACGGAAAATCCGACAACGTTAAGACGCGGAGGCGCGGGAGCTTGGTGAGGATATCTGAAAGCCACTTTGCTGGGAGAGTAGTGTAGATGGAAGCGCGCACAGTTTCGAGAGATAAGATGCGGGTGTAGTAAATTGGCTCCGGGAGGTGCGAAATGGTCCGGAGGAATAAGAGGAAGCTAGCTGCGTAACTATCAGTAGGTCCTTCAGCGCTAGTGGGGGGTAGATACGCACTCAGCTCGCTGCGCTCGCCCAAGCCCCAATAGCGGTGCGGTGTCTCCCAGATTATTGGCATCAGTGCCAGGCGCCAGCTGTGGGAGACCAGGGAAGCAGCGAATACATCCTCGCGGCGAAGGTACCGGGAGATGAGCGGGAGGGGATCGCGAGTGGTTGCGGCTTCATAGGTAGGGAGGAGATCTTGTTCTGGGTCGATAGGAGGTTTTGCGTAGTACGCCATCGTCTATGGACTTCTACGGGGGGAAATGGTGGTGGTTGTGGTTGATCATGGAGGTCATGAAGTTGGATAAGAGGCTGTGTAGAAGTAAGCACGCCTCGGCGGAGTGGGACAGAGCACCAACCCTAACCGCAACCCCACTTACATAACAACTTGCTGCTTGCCGGAGTGACGACACTCAAAAGTCCATTAAAGAGCAAAAACACGGAAACAAAAATGCTGAAATTAAAAGATAATGCAGCTCTGTGATAAAGAAAAACCTGGTCGTCCGTGGATACCACACACCCTAACCTGCAATGCTTGCATAAACATGCTCAGCGACTAGCTTATTTCTACTACTACTCCACCACCAACGCTAGAGACCGAGTAAGACGTAACAGTCGGCATCACATACTAATTCGACACTCGACTACGTGAGAGGATTGTCCGTCCCACCCAACTGCCGCTCCAGACACCTCTGTGCCATCACCAATGCCCCCATCTGGTACCCGCAGCTCGTCTGCACCATCTGCAATGTTTTAGCATGTGATGCAGTGCTCCTATCAAGGCGCTGTCGAAGCTCATCGTTTTCACTGCGAAGGCGTGCAATCTCCGCCTCGAGTCGTTGGGTCGCGTTGGTGTCATCCTCCGTCGCGGCCGGGGTTTGTTCTCCTAACGTAGGTAGTTCTCCATTTCGCAGAGCGGCGATATGATTCTTGAGCATCAATCCGGTGTGTGATAAAAGGGATTGAAGTCCAAACAAATCATTCCTACCACCCCCGCCCTCGAGAAGCAACCGCCCAGTTTTGGAATCGGTGATGAAGATCAGCGACCTGTTATTTTCGCCTTCATAAAGTGTGAGCAGCGTTGGCGAGGCCGGGGGCGGGAAGAGGATCACGCAGTTGGCGAGAATTTGTGTGCGAAAATATAATTCGGACATTGATGAGAGCGGTCTGAGAGGGAAGCAGATTGCTGAGTGTGGGGACGTTGATGAGTAGCGATGTAGAGGAAGTTCTGACCGTTATAAAGCAGCATGCACATATCTTACCTTCTATTGGCCGCGGTTAAATCTGAAGGTAACTTAGAGTGCCAATATACCTATCAAAATCAACAGCTCAACCTCTGCAGCAGGGATGAGAATCGATGTTGTGGGTTTGGACCGTCAGGTGGAGACCCCACTAGAGGCGGATGTCTGGCCTGGATCAGACGCCTAGGAAGGACGTTGATGGTAGTAGGGATGGATGCCTGGCAGTCCAGACTGTTGGGAGAGAAAATGTTGGTTGCGGGGTAGCGAGGTGGTGGTACGAGGACGAGTTTTGACAGTCACTTGAACACCAGACATATCTTGCATGCGACTGACCGCCGTCAAAGTTGATGGTGACCGAAGCGCAGAAACGAACTTCAGTGTCATGAGTTTTAAACTGTTAAACGGAGTAGTGATTAGCGTTAGATAAGGATTGTCTGTGCGGCTATCTATTGCATTAATTTATCCCGTTATGCATCTGTACTGAAGCGTATTGTTGCCTATTCTTTTCCATTGCTTTCATTTCGCCTTGCAAGTGAGAATTCTGGCTTCCAGAGTCACCTTTGTCACTCAGCAACTGGGACTGAAAAATACCTTAAATTTCGGAGTACATTCCTGTGGTTCTTTTTGAAAATTTCACGAAGTTCTACTGCACAGGGGATATATGTTCTGCGGTAAATGCGGTTAAACTGTTTGGCCCCGCTTATTCAAGACTTTTTCCCCGCTGTATAGCGAATCTTCCAATGTCGCATTCTCCCCTACCACCAACCTAAGAGACAGAGCATGGCACAACAATTGCCGTCACATACTAACTCGATACTTAACTACTTGGGGGTCGGCTGTTATCCGTCTCACCCGACTGCCGCTCTAGATACCTCTGTGCCATCACCAACGCCTGCATCTGATGTGCGCAGCTTGTCTGTACCATCTTCAAAGCCTCTGCATGCAATGCGGTGCTCTGATCGAGACGCTGTCGAAGCTCATCGTTTTCGCTGCGAAGGCGTGCATTCTCCGCTTGGAGTCGTTGTATTGCGTTGGAATCTTCCTCCGTCGAGGTCAGGATTTGTTCTTCCACTTTGGGGAGTTGCCCGCGGCACAAAGTGGGGAGGTGACCGTCGAGCAACGTTTCGGTATGTATGCAAAGGGCTATGAACGCAGCTAAGCTGGTTCCACTGTGCTCTAAGAACAATTGTCCAGTCTTAGAATCGACGACCAAGATACGTGATGCCTCATTATCACGAACAGTGATCAGTGTTGGCGAAGCCGGGGGTGGATAGAGAATCGCACAGTTGGCGAGAATTTGAGTGCGGAGAAAGACATCTGACATTGCAATTGGTGAGGGCGGGGACGGATGTCAAATAGTTCGAGACGCTGAGAGCAATCCAATTGATGGCAAGGCCACGTGGTAGAGGTGCGGGGGTGCGGGGTGAAGTTCTGACCGTTATTCAGCACCATGCACCTATCTTGCCTGCGATTGGCCACTGTTAAAGTTGAAAGAAACTGGAGCGCCCTCATATGGTTGATCGAATTTGTACCTATAAAATCAATAGATTAACATCTGCAGCAGGACTCCTACTGCAGGAGTAGGAATCAATACCGTGGGTTTGGACCGTCGGGCGAAGTTGGTGATTGGCGATAGATAAGGGTTGGCTGCGCGGCATTAAACTTACATTTCCCCGCCCATTATGCATCTGCAACATAAAAACTCCGCCCTGTCTCTGTATTACTACTTCATCTCTCTTCATTCAACACTTCGCATATAACCGAATTTTCAGGCTTTCGATTTTCTCAGAACCACACAACTCTTCACAGTAAGCTCGAATCCGGCACCCTCTAAGGAGGGCGTAGTGAACGCAGGATGGTTTCCGAGCTTATCCGGGCAGTTACTTCTCGGGAACATGTCAGAAGCCGTCTTCGCACACACTCTGCTCTTATCCAACTGTTCAACCCTCTTCCCGCCGCCAACGGTGCCAAAGATCCTTACCGTGAGCGACGGCGGGCCACGACGGATATTCGTTGTGTGCGCCGCTACCGGCCGGCTATTGCTGGAACAAGAGGGAACAGCTCCCAGTGATTTCTACAAATTGCTTAGCCGGACTGAGGACATGCTGTCGAGACACGTTACGGCCTTACGACGGGGACAGCCGCTTCAGGTGGGTAAGAAGACAGAAGTTGACGAAAAGGTGCAAACACTCGAGGAGGAAAATGCCAAATTGCGTGTCGAGAAGGAAGAGCTTCAGCGACGACTGGATAAAAGCTACGAACTGCAAGCTGAAGCGCTGCGTATGACTTCGATACAGATGGAAAGATTGTGGAAGACGGCCACAGCCGTGCCGGGAGAGTATAGTGATAGCGATACAGGGACACAAGTTGCCACGCCGGGGCCTTCCTGCGCAGCTTCTGAGTTCGGTGATTTTAGATAGATTGTGCAGGTGAAGTGTGAGAGAAAGCGCGGTTTTTTTGGTTTTGAAGAAAATTGGAAGTTGGGAAGCCTTTTACAGTGTCTGGTTTTCCCTATTTAAGGTCTTGACTATGAAGGGATTACTACATCCTTGCCATTATCAACTGACTGTACGATTGAAGCTTGGTGAGTTTGACAGGTGAATATCGAGTGATCGCTATGTAGGAGAATTACACAACAAAAGCATGAAAATCAGCCATGCGATTAGAAATCGATCCTCATTGTACAACGTCTCAAAGCAAATAAAGGCTACGCCACTTTTGTGGGTACTTGCTTAACACCATTTCATTGTTTCTGTGGTATCGCGCTGTCTAGCACCTTTGAATTAATGGGTCGCCATCGTTGTTTGAGACGACCAATCTAGCGATCTAGCAATCTAGCACTCTTCTAAGCATCGTTATACCGCTCGACACGCCTGACACAGGTGATATACTTCCGAACACACCGGCACGTTTTTCCACTGGGAGCAAGAGACACGTGACTCAGGATCCTCTGACTTCTAAAAACTTCCTACCTCTTGAAACTCCCCACAGAACTCCTTCTCGAAATCGCTCTTATCTCATCTCGCTCCATCGCATCTCTCGGCTAAACGAACCACAGCCTCCTCCAAAACACCCTTCACCACCAGTTCCTCCGCAACACCTTTCACCACTCTCCACTACGAACTCCGCGTACCAAACTATCCACTCCCTTCGTCCTCCCTCGTAGCGATTCCCTCGTTGACACTGCAGTGGGCCGCCCACAACGGCGACTGTGCGTTGGTTGAAAAGCTACTTGATGCTAGAATATGGGATGTTGACAATGTATAGCCTGCAATCGGGGGTGTGACGGCGTATCGCATCACTTTTTGTTTAGCCGCAGCGAGTGTCCATGTTGAGACTGAAAGTGTTGTTGATGAGGGGTATGGCGGTGTCGGAAGCAGAGGTGTCGGAAAAGGCTGGGAGAAGGCATTGTGATTGCCCTTCGGTGGGTGGTGGATGAGAAGTGACGGTGTCTGAAGGAGGAGAATTATGGGTAGAGAAAGAAGAGGCGGTTGGGACGAGGCTGGGGGCTGGTGGATTGAAGGGCGCACTCGTTAGTTCGAGTTCTATTCGGATTTCGAACGTCCTCAGTGCGCTAGTTTATTCGTATAGGACAAATTACTTCATAGAACATACGCCAACGACTTTTCTGCTTGTACATACGAGTCGGTGAAAATTCTGTTAATTAAAACCTAAAAACGACAGCGAGTGATCCCTTGTGATAGGAAGTATTTAGTACTACTGTAAATATACCTAGCGTCGATCAGGTGTCTGTGGGTGGCACTCGGGCAACATCACTACACACGTTCTTCATTTAGAGGACGTGTGAACGGTGAAGCTGCCATAATGTGAAATTGCTCGAGTATCTTGCCATGATGCGCATGACTAAGGTTAGAAAGGCTCCAAAGTGATGCGCTGGCCGTTTAGTCTTACGTTCTCGAATGGATTAATTAATGAGGGTGGAGAGCCCTATTTGACTACCTTTGTGTGGGATAATATGACTAGGATGTTAGGGGAACAAATGTACCGTATTAATTGGGAAAGTTGGGCTCTAGTGGCAGCGGGGACTTGACGGCGTTTTCCCCACGGAAGACGTGATTCCCTGGTTCACTCTGCGGCGTTTTAACTTACAGAACACTACATACGGAGATGGATATACTTTTCTCTCTATTAATTGTGTTGGCGGTCTCTAATGTTCCTTACATAGCTGGCGACTAGAAGTACAAAATAAAAATTCTGACGAAGGAATTAACGGAAGTATCCCAACGAGCCAAAAGGAGATCTCTCAAATAACCCTTACAGTGGAGACATCAATATCCAGCCCAGCCAAAGGCATTCCCCAGGACTAAGAATCTACATGGAATCCTACGGATTCCCTACCACTCCCAATTCTAAAAGAACCCGTACAGTCAAAGTGAATAAATCCACCATCTGAAAAATATTGATAGTTTGCAACATGGAATTAGGGCCGCTTCCTCTCTACAATATCACTACCACCACCGCAGCAATCACAAACCGTAAAACGTCGAAACGAGCCTCGCTTGCTCTCAGTATTCTTAGGGTGCGGATACCACTTAATCTACGAATATATTAGTAAACACAAGTAGCAGAAGCTGCTTTAATTGAGTCGTCGAGGGGTCTGCATTACCTAATGTATAAGCCTGCACCACTAGAGGATGGGGGTGGTGGTAGTAAAGGAATCTAAAAGTTTGATAATCCACTCGTGGTCGTACAACGCCGCCAGGACTTTGGCTGTCCGCCCCTCATTGTCTCGAGCCTCCTTGTCAACGCCCAAAGTCTCAACGAGCATTAGGACGGTGATGCCATGGTCATTGCGAGCGGCCCAATGCAAAGGCGTAAACCCCAGGTTGTCCTTCGCCTCCTTGTCAAAGCCTAAGGTCTCAATGAGGAGTTGAACGGTGATTTCGTGCCCATTCTCGGCCGCGCAGTGTAATGCAGTTCGCCCGTCTTGGGTTTTCGCCTCCTTATCGACGTTTAAGGACTCAACAAGAACTCGTAGGGTGGTGTCACGGCCTTTGCCTGACGCCGAGTGCAGTGCCGTCTTCCCATCAATGTCTTTCGCTTCCTTGTTGATGCCCAAGGCTTCAACAAGTAGCTTAACGGTGGTGTCATGCCCGCTCTCAGCTGCGTAGTGCAGCGCTGAACGTTTGGTAACGGTCTTCGCTTCTTTGTTAGCACTAAAGGTCTCAATGAGCAGTCGGACTATTGTGTCGTGCCCGCTCTTCGCCGCGTAGTGTAATGCCGTCCATCCGGCATCGGTCTTTGCCTCCGTGTCCGTACCAAAGGTTCTAATGAGTAGTTGAACGGTAGAGCTGAGGCCGTTTTGAGCCGCCCACTGCAGAACCGTTAACCCAAGGCTGGTCCTCGCGTCTGTACCAACGGTCTCAACGAGTAATCTGAAAGTAGTTTCCTTGCCGGCAAGAGCCGCTTGATGCAAAGCCATCAACCCATTACTGGACTTTGTCGTTTTGTCAGCGTCCAGGGTCTCGATAAGTAGCCGGACAATGGTGTCCTGCCCGGTGTGAGCTGCCCAGTGCAACGCTGTCCACCCTCGGTTGTCCTTCGCCTCCTTGTCAGCACCCAAGTTTTGAATGAGTAGTTGGACTGTGCTATCGTTGCCTTTGAGAACTGCCCAATGCAAAGCCGTTCGCTGTTGGTTGTCCTTAGCCTCCTTGTCAATACCCATGGTGTTAACGAGGAGTCGGACTGTCATGTTGTGACCATTGGCAGCCGCATCGTGGAGCGCTGTCCGCCCGTCGTTGTCCATGGTCTCCTCAAAATCGAAAAAATAGCTGTTACGTAGTTCGTTGGCGTATACGGGCAGGCAGACAACTGAGATATTTGATATATCGGACAAATTCAGCCCAATAAGCTCTGACAACTTCAATCCAGGGGTAGCAATGATTTTGAAAGAACGTGTTGAGGCATTTCGGACTGTAGTTCTATAACTTTTGGTTTTGGTGCGAGTGCATTCAGATGAATATGCAACAGATGTCCGCCGCAGGTTTCTGACAGTTGTCCCAAGGGTCGACAGACATTGAATCGAGGGTGTCTTGAAGTTGTTTTCTGGTGGGAAGTCGGAGCTTGCCCCAACCATGCGTGCAAAGAGATCCGGATTTGACTTCAGAACAGTCTCCATAAATTGCTTTAGCTCTTCCATATAGCGCTGTGCCTGAAGTGTTGATTTACTGGTCGATTCAGGTGCAATGTTAGCCAAGACGCTTGGACTGCAAACGGTTTGAAGTAGTTACAAACCAGGTATAAATTGCCAGAATTAAACCCAGTGACGATTTGTGCTGCTGCAGACTACCAAAGATCCGTCTAAGCACCAGCTCTTTTCGTGCCCATTTCATACTACCCCATGCATAGAGTTGGGAATCGGGATAAGTTTTAAGGCTTTCTACCACCTGATCGAGTTCAGAGAAGGTACAGACACAGCCTGTTAGAGTAACAATCAATTGATCAACATATATCATCGACTTCCTAGCCTCATCTCCCTCGGAAAAACTGAGTACGAAGTCCTGTAGTTGATGAAAGATCGGCTGAAGGGCAAGGGTCTGGGCAAGAACATTTCGTGCAGTGTGAGGGGCGTCTGGCGCGGTAGAAATGAAGTTGACGACTTTTGCTGCGAGTTGAATCAGACCTGAAACAGATGTCGCCACTGATATGCCGTCCATAGTGTCGGACGGGGCTCCGGTGTTGTGGGCTGCAATGCGAGGTTAAGTGCTCAAGTGGTAATTGAGAGGGGTACGGAACGTCGATCAATCTATTTTTATCCCTCGATGCATATGCAGGCTACAGGCTCGTGGTGTTGAATGGATGGTTGATATTTTTTGTCTGGACCCGCAGTGTCATTCTGTGGTGTCGCTGGGGGTTGTTCGAAGCGTGTCTGATGCTGGGTTTTGTGCGTAAGGTGGGTGATGAGATGGTTGCGTTTGTATTATACAATCCTTTAAGTAAGTAGATACATGTACTAAGTACTTAAATACTTACAGTAGGTACTTTTAAGTACCTAGGTACCTACTTGGTAAGTGTTCACGAACAAGAACCTACAAAAAGAACTTACAAATTATGGGGCTCTAAATGTAATATATCTAAATACATAGCATCCTGAATGAGAGAAGGTGGTTTTGATGATAGTCCTAAGTCCGTTGTCATTGTGCGGTCGTAGATGCAGCATTTTTGACTATCTGTTGACAGTTGACCGTATATGTCCCGACCCATAAGCCGAATTTTCCCGTTGGCCAACGGGCCGACCCATATGCCAACTCGTGTTTTTGATGAATAAGTCAAGCGATATGCCAACCGATTAGACCGACCGAGGTGCCAAGTAAGATATTAGGAGGAGGTTAGGAAGGCGCAGTGAAGCACTATTTCTCTCAACTTTTGAACTTCCACATCATCACAACTGTCCTGCTTCATCATGGTGACTATCTTGTGCCTCCAACTCTATGAGAAATTATATCAACTATAACAATAAATCATGATTTCTTTAGCTCTCACCACCTTCCCCAGTAGCACTTTTGTTAGGTTCGCCCAACTACAGCATCTACACCAGCTGCTTCCAGTGCCAGTAGTACTAGGAAGGTTAGAGAGTACAAAAATTCGTTGAGTTTCCAAAGGAGAAGCCGAATGCCCAAAAAGAGTCAATGCGAGCCATCCTGTTAGCGAGTGGATTGACCAATAGGCCAAAGAGTTGACTGCTTTGCCAATAAGTTAACTGCTTTACCATTTGGTTGACCCATACTCCAAGTCTTCCCATTGGCCAACAGGTCGACCCATAGACCAAAGGGTTGACTGCTTTGCCTATAAGTCGACCTGTTGGCCAACAGAAAAATTTGGTGTATGAGTCAGAACATATATCAGCCGCTTCATTTCGCCTCTGGCAAGCGCGAGCGATGAGAAAATCTGGGAATGAGAACATGACTGTATCCCCTACCACTTAAATTTGGGCAATTGGTTACAATACTTGGTAGTGAATGAGAGCGTCGTTGATTGGCTAACCTGAACTTCACACATCGATCTGTGGCATATCAGAGCTTGTTTCATTGATTACTTCAACAGACAAGGGCAATTGCTAGAATAGAGTGTTGCAACCGGTACCAATTTTCCAAAACTGTGTGTGTATAGGATAGAATTGCATCGCCCCGAAGGACAACAGACTAAAGGGCCGTCGACAAAATTGTTGTGATAGGGAAGGGGAGAACCGGATGCATAAACAAAGATGTATATAGAGAGAAGAGAGAAGAGAGAAGGAGAAGACTCGGAATATGTACAGAGAACCTTGGTATAACTTCAGGTATGCCGGTGCCACGCTACCCGGGTATTCAACAAAAATCCCCCTTCTTTCATATAGTATTCAAGTAAGTGGTGCCCTTGTATACCAAAATTTTCAGTTTTGTTTCACGGTGAAAGAGTTTGGTTATGAGAGTAAATAGGCGGAATAAAGCTTTATTAAGAGATATTTTAGTTGAAGATCATAAGCAGTGTTGGATTCTGCTCGAGCTCCACGTAAGCCGCAGAGACAGAGCTGCCAGCTTGGGGTATTGCTACTGCTAAGCAGTACTAACCAACCTATTAAACGATTTATCTTCAATTTGTTATGCGTGATTGCCATATGTGATATATACTCCATCAACTCGCATCCGTTTACGTTGTTGTAGTGAATAACTCCATATATTGCCCATACACCCAACCGTTAGATGCTAGACTTGCCTTGAAACTATTGGCAATAACCTGTTCACTGCGACGGTGACAGTTCAGTCTATCATTATGAGACTTGATGGCAAAATTGATAATCTTGTAAATTAAACTCCTGTTGCTGCAGCTCGCGAACCCAATTCTCTTGTGTTGCACAAATTCTTTGGATAGAGTAGTACACCTATGATTGGATTCATGCCCTCCTAAAACTTCCACTGCGTATTCCAACAATGTCAACTTCAGGAAAATTTTAGCATTGGTGATTAATCTTATCCCCATGATCTGGAGTACATGGGAGAAGAATAATGATAACTTCAGTCCCTTACTAGGCGTGTTGAGTAACTTGAGTTCGCGTACCAGCTCTGAAAACCACATCTTGATGATTGTTACTATTCCAAGTCACTGGTATATTAAAACCCACCTTTTGGTGCATTTTCTTTCGGGCTATATCTCCAGTTGATTAAGGCAGGTAGAACCATCTGTGGGTTGTATCTTCAGGACAGTCCTGCACTTATGAATATAGACCGAAGCCAAGCCCCGGAACTCGGATTGCGGCTCAATGCAACACTGGTGGACCTACTTAGCTCTGCATTCTGGCGAGTGTTGAGTTTGAGAATGTGGCAGTACCAAGACTAGCGAGTGATAGAGTCTGGGCGAACCGAACAGCAATTGGCTAATGTTCCTTGGTTCAATCAAAGAGTGGAACTAAAAAAACTGCAGTTATACTCTATTTGCACGATTCAACTGAGTAGTTACATCAAGAGAATGATGAGATTCGTCGATATGTCTAAAGATACAACCGCTCATGAGCTTCTGAGCCAACCATACTAGTAGAATAGCTCTGTGTTTTAAAGGCAAGTTTGGCGCCGTTTCAAGGGCCTCAAAAAGTGCAAAAGTCGAGATTTAACCTCGAGTCTCTAACTGTGTACATGCACAAGGAGCTTTGATCTCCACAGCCGATACAAGACACAACGATTCTCTGAGTATTTCGTGAACATAGACGGGTATATTGTCAGGTTTGATAGTCGACAGTAGTGGGTAAGTACTTGCCGAAGATAAAGTGATTTCCAGGACTTATGCCCTCTGTCCTGACCTCAATTGAACGCCACTACTGCGGAAACACTACACAGACTGCAAATGTTAAAGCAACACAGCAGCCTGAATCATAGAGAATGATAGTTATGTATTGTGATTTTAATAGAACTTACTGAAGCCACTTGTTATACAAGTCAAATAGAATATGCTTAGTAAGTCGCAATTTCAAGCTTACCACAACAATCCTGGTCTCTAACTCTCACATTCCCTATATACCGCTAGCCGATAATCATCACCGGCTCCTGTATATTTCCTAAAATCTATTATCGTCAGGCGTCGTCCGGCAGATGGCTCAAGCTTGAACGAAACTATCTGCTAAAGTCCCGAGATCTCGGAGGGATTCTGGTGTCTTAAGAGTTGAGATGAGACGGCATGGGATTTGCAATGGCCTCGTACCGTTTCTTCTCATCCCTATCACGAACAACACCGCCATAGCTACTTTACATATCCCAGGTTTCTTTCACAGGCTCAGGAGTTCGGGTTGAGCTTTCTACGTTCTATTGGCCTGTGGGGTACTATAGCAGCTACTTGAAGTCTTCGGCCTTCAAATGGTGGTTTCCAACACACTGTGAGAGATCTAAACAGTCGACTATGGGGTTGGCATTTACGAAGAATCACTGAAGCACGAAATCACATAGGAACCAGCGAAGTAAGAAATAGCCATAACATTGGCGGACCAGCCGCAGCTAAAAAAAAAAAACCAACAACAATGACCCCCATCCCACCCTCCCTAACCCCCAACCCCCGATCCCACCGACCCACCTATAGGTCCACCCCAACGAACTCCGAATCACTATGCTCCGACAGCCCGCTGTCGGAGTCCCCGTCCTCCACATCCTCGGCCATCGCCTCAGTCTCCCCAAGAACCGAGTTCTCGAACCCGAGGGCCTTCGGCCACTCGAGGAACTCAAGGTTCTCAGGAACCTTGACGACGACCTCGATGGAGTCGTCAGGACACTCCTCCTCCTCTCCAAGCCGAACAAAGGTCCCATTCACCCATTTCCAGTCCAGCCCATTCCGATCCTCCTCAGAGGCGGACCAGTAGGTCCGCATGAGGGAATTGAATGAGGCACGCGATAACGCGTACCTTGCTGCAACTGTGATGGGCTTGTCCCCAACGTAGGCGTACCCCTTAGGGGGTCCAGACCTACGGCCCTGTTGGGCGCGAGGGGACTTGGGAGCCTTTGCTCGTGGAGTCCGAGGCTTGGAGCTCCTACGAGGCTGACTCGGAGCTGGTGCGGCACCCTGCGAACGAGTTCGCATCTTGTGGGTAGGCCGGTGAGAGGATTGGCGGGTTTTGGCCATTCTAGAGATGTTAGTATGAATTAATAGAAAGAAGAGCAGAGGATGAACTTACGTTGTTGTAAAAAAAAAGAGAGAGAATGAATGTAGTTGATGATGCTTGAAGAGAAGATGGCCCAGCCGATCCTTGTTTGCACGAACGATGTTAGCCTCGATCGAAGAGAATATGGAATATAAGTTGGTAATGGAAAGGTGAATTTACTTTGAAGTAAGATTGTTAGTGTGAAAATGTAGAGAAAATGGTAAATGAGTGTCTGAGCAGTGTCTAGAGAGAAAAGAAGAAGAGAAGAGGAAGAGAGGTCGGTTGGGAGGTTTATAAAGTGATTGCCGTCAGCGAAATACTTAATGCCTACATGAGGTAGGTAGTCCGTGAATGCTCTGGTGAGCTTGAATGGCAAGTCAGGTAGATACTTAAGAATCTACTAATTTTTGCCGTTGAGGTGAATCAACACATAGGGCGCGATTGACGCTGCACGCCGAGACTAGGGCACGATTGATGCTGCACAGTCATCATCCACCACACACAGCGGAAGTCCTACTAGCCCTGGAACGTACTATATGAAAAAATGGGGTTTTTTCAGACGGTTTCCCTACCATCAGTGTACTATCATGACCTTTGACGATGCTAAGAGTATCTGCCAACGGATGGATCCGGAAACAGTTGTTTCATGTAAACATTGAAACTTTCATACAGCGATAATTTGTAGTAGCCATAGGGTAGTTTCAAAGATAGTTAGTTATGCAATTTGTAGATATTTTGTTGCAAATGGCAGTTTGGCATTTGTCATTAGTTTACAATCGATGGTTGTACTGTTAACTTACCGTTTTATCTTTCTCGCAGTACTATCATAACCCTCATTCCAAATCAGTATACCACAACATCGAACGCAGTTACAGGATGTCATCTCAGTAGATGGGGTTTGTTTGTTTGTAATCATATTGCATTCGGCCGCTGGCGGCCATGGCATATATCCCGTACATATTTCCTCCCCGCTTCTTCCATAACGTAAAGGAACAAAAGCAAAGTCGCGAGTCCTCTTCCCCCTTCAACAAAAGAAACCGCCAAAAAAACAACATCAACTTTTACACCCCCCCATCACTCGACTCCTCGTGATCTGAGTTCTCGGCCTCCTCCACCACTCCGCTAATTCTACTGACATCTGTTCAAGATAAGAAATCCATCAGAGCCTGCGAACATTTTTCTTCTGCAAAAACGAGAGACATTGGCAATGAAATCTTTGGCTTTTTCAAAACCTTTTCAACACCCTCATACCCATCCTCCCCCTCTTGCCCATCAACCCAAAGCCTTTTTTGTTCTCGTTTCCATCCTTTACACCATTTAAACAGATGATCTCTTGTCTGATATTCATGCCCACACCACCAGCATTTCATATCTCTTCATTTTCCGATTCGCAATAGGTACTTCGCTATCAGTGCATGTCCTGACTTCAGCTGATAGAACCTTGCCGCAATTGTCTTTTTGGCTCCCATCACTGCACTGTTACCTCCCCTTTTCACCAAATCATACCGGTAACTGTGCTTTGACTTCTTCCCCAACTCTTTAATTTCTTTCTTACTTTCTTCCCATTTCATCTCAGTTAACCTTCGACTAACATGGGAGAAAGAAACATAATCTAAAAACGGTAGCGGATTGTGCGTTTCGGTATAACTTCTGCAATACTTATAAGCCGCCTTTGTTGCTTGTTGGTCTGCTTCTTCATTGCCTTCTATCCCTTTATGTGCGGGTACCCACCGGTACTCCACCTGGATATTCTTTCTGGCTAATGCGTCGACCCAATTCATCGTCCATAATGCTAGCACCTGTCCTGGTCCTGGCTCGTCTGATTGTATTCGTTTTAAAGTTGCCTGGGAGTCTGTAAAAACCGTAACCCTGGTAAACTCCTCTTTTTCTGCTTTCTCATCCGCAATCTTCATTGCTTCCGACATCGCATACATTTCCGCATCAAACGTTTCTTTTTGTCGGCCTAGGTGTGTCCTCCTCTTATTCCACCTGCCCCCTTCTTCCCATACCACTGCACACCCAACCCACTCATCTTCTTTTCTCGATCCATCAGTCCAAAGAACAAGTCCATCTCTTTCTAACTTTGCCTCTTTCAGCGCTTGTTCCTCATCCTGAATTATCACTTTCCCCTTAAGGGATCTTTTTTCCATTGGTAGTGTTGTCCTTTCGTAACTCCTCCTCTCGAAAGGTTTATCCTCCGGGATCAACTCATCAATCCCCTCCACCCTTTGTAAAACATTCCTTTGTACTTCTAACATTCTCCCTCCGCCTTGAGCGTCAGGCATCATCATCTGTCTCAACTTATATCGGCGTGCCCGATTATTAAGAAGAGCCTTTGCCAGTCGTAAACCCGCATCATTCATCAACTCTCCTTGGGGGGTTGTCCTAAAGCATCCGGTTACCCTTCTGCCCTGCTCATTCAACGACCTTTGTACCTCCTGAGCTCTATTTTCGTGTCCATGCCACCACATTTCAGACCCATACAACACCACTGCCTGAACCGCCGCAACTTGAATTCGTTTGCATCCTTCTGAGCTTAATCCTTTCTTCGTCATTAAGGATTTCACTCTATTTTGCACTTTCCTTGCTTTCGCTGAGGTCTTTTTCGTATAATCATTCAGGGTAAGCATATCATCCAGCCATACCCCCAACCATCTTGTCGCTTCTTTATTGTATGGAACCTCATAACTTCCTACCCTCACTCGGGCATTCATTTTCGGTTCCTTATTCTTTCTTCGTCGAGTGTACAACATCTCCTCCATTTTTTCGATGTCGAACTGACAGGCATTCTTTTTTGCCCAAATTGTTGTTTCCGCGGCGCATCTCTCCACTCGTTTTGTGCATTCCCCCACATTCTCGCCTTTCACCACCCATGCCACATCATCGACAAAAGATATACCCTCGCTTCCACACACTTCTTCTGTAACTTCAACTTGGCCGAACAACCCCGAAAGGTATATGACAAAAAGTACTGGCGATGCTGGCGACCCCTGTGGAACTGGCGTTTCCACCTCCATACTATCTCCTTCCTTTCCGTCCATCGACATAATCACTTTTCTATCTTCCATAAAGCTTTCCACCCACTTCACCAGGTCGGCTTCAAACCCCATATCTTCCATTCTTTTTATCAAGTTCCCCTTTGCCACGTGTGGAAAGGCTCCCTTAACATCCATCAACAGCACTGCCGCGGTATTCCCCCTCCCCCACGCTTCTTCAACTCTCTTCATCAACCTTCCAACCGCATCTATTGCTGACCTTCTCTTTCTGCATCCAAACTGTCTGTCATGAAGTAGCCTCCTTCACTCACCCTCCTCTGCTATTGCATTGGCTGCTACCTTCTCAACATCTTTTCCCAGACAATTCAACAACGTTATCACCCTATATGCCTTGGCGACTCTGTAATCTGGTTTCTTCGGCTTCGGTATAACAACTCCCTTCGCTTCTTTCCAAGCTCGTGGGTGTATTCCTAACCTAAAAGCCACTTTAACAATATTAATTATCCTATGAGAATCCCAATCCCACAATAATCGTATTGCCTTAAAACCCAATCTGTCCGGACCGGGTGCCTTTTGAACTGACTGATTAAATAGAGCCTCGCGGATATCTTCATCAGTAATCTTTTTCCACATTTCCCCTCCCTCTTCTTGGGCCTTTCTCTCCACGCCCTTCAAAGGTTTTGGAAACGCTTCTTCTTTTATCAACTCCGCCTTTTCCTCCCAGGACTCTGCCACCTCTCCAGTCCTAGATCTCAAGGCCTTTATCGTTTGTTGTCCGCCTAGTTTCCTGTATCTCAACGCCTGCCAGACCTGGTCTCTTGTAGCTGAAGTTAAAAACTTCTTCCACATCTCCGTTTTCGACTGTCGGATCATTCTTCTCAGGTTGCTTTGCTGCTTCTTAACTTGTTGCTGCGACGCCTCCCCTCTCTTTCTGGCTCTTTTTATCGATCCCAAAATCTTCCTGTTATCCGCGATCTCCGCCGTCCACCACCTCTTAGATCTCGCGCAAACTTTAACCTTTTTGCAGCACCTATTAAGATGATTAACAAAGTTCCGCTGTATCCACTCAGCCTCCCTCTGTAACTCATCCCCACTGCTCTTCTCATCCAAAACGGGTCTCTTTGAGCTCTTATCTTCCCACTCTTTTTTTGCTTTTTTATAATTTTCCTCCTCCTCCTTCGACTTGAGCCCATCGATATCCCATCCTGTAATGTTTCTTGATACTTTAGCTCCTTCCCCTTCGTCCCATCTTAACTGGGCACACACAATCGCGTGATCCGAAGTAGTTGCCAAATCTGTTGACATCTCTAATCTATTGGCCATCGAGGCCTGAGTAATAGAGAAATCAATAGGCGATCCCGAAGTTTCGCCATTTCTCGTATTCGAATGGGTTTCCTCCCCATCCGTAACATTGATCAAGTCGTACTCATCCATAAGATTTTCCAAAAAGATCGCATCTCGTTTTGGTGGGCATTGCGGATCCCATCTATCATCAGCAACGACCCTAATTTCCGTCTGAAACACCCGGGTGTTCCGGACAGCTCTGACGGCTCTGACAGAACCTCGTACGCTCTGACGGAGAATTACACGCTACCCGTCGCCCAGGTGACGGCTCGCGTTGCATACGTACCTCCTTTCCGTTGTGGTGACGTATACGCATCATCAGAACGACACGTGTGTTACACTCTTCGTAGGGGCTGCAGTTATGCTGAAGCTGTTTACACAACGCCTGGCGATCGACGACAAGCCTGGGAGCACCTGGGAGCACCGGCGACATGTCTGGGAGCACCTCGAATCACAGTCATGTATTCAGTTTGTATTCTCATCTATGTATCTATGTATCTATATAGCTACCCATCGACACACGCTATATCTGGACTGGCT
>Ga0307515_10006366_pt1 | contig 23635 bp, 20 predicted proteins | sample 17_EM_MG_FD_194513 | JGI IMG/M metagenome (GOLD analysis project Ga0307515, IMG submission 194513) | Populus trichocarpa ectomycorrhiza microbial communities from riparian zone in the Pacific Northwest, United States - 17_EM | ecosystem: Host-associated > Plants > Roots > Unclassified | place... | reverse complement strand
TACTGCGAAGCACGACAGAGACATAGGATTTACGAAACAAATCCATACCTACTAGTATATGTTAATTAAGCTCTATACAATAAGGCTCTAAATTAAAGCTTTGGGTTAATTAATCGGCTTATTAATCATAAAGTCGGGTCAAAATTTGCGTTGGGGGACCAACGTTCCGCATGTTTAAATTAGGCAAAGAAACTCTGCACTATTCAAACTCAATTTTTAGAGTTCATCAGCCCTATTAAGAGCATTTTTAGAGCTCATCTGAGACTTATTTCGGATTTCCGGTGGAGTCTCGCAATAAATTTTCAGCCTTCGTGTTTCCATTATCAGCTTGTCATGCTGAAGTGTTCTCATTTCGGATGCCCAGCCCATCCCAGCCACAGCCTGCGAACGCCGCACTAAACGTCAACGGCATATCGGTAGGGCTGAAGTACCGACCACAAACACCGTCCACTAAATGTGCCAAGATGTATGTGTGCGATACGAGTACGAGTACGAATGCAAAGTACCGTTCTAGGAAAACAGATTGCAGAACTTACTTCTTGGGGTTATCGTACACCTCTACAACACTATACTCTAATCGAACTTTGTCTTACTAGATCTTCGGTATTTCATGGAAAAGCAGAACACGGAGGCGTGTAAATAGCCCACCCCTAGGCCAACAGATCTTCCTAGCCCCGCCGGGTAGGCCAATATTTTCACTTTCAATCTTCTGCAGCGATAGTCGCCTGAGATAATCGATACATATATTCAACGGTCCGTACCCAGCAAATTTTTCTTCCGAATCATGCAATAGATTTTATAAATGGATATTTCATTCAAGGCTTAGCTGCTAAGAATACGTTTGTTCAGTGAGTAACATTAGTGGTGAAGAAGCATGACGTAATAGCCACCCAGACGACAAAGCTACCCAAACGAGTCGCCCAATCAAAATACGCCAAATTAATAGTAGGAGAGTTATAGTTAGTTAAAGTTAGTGTATTTTAATTGGGTGGCTCACGTAGGTAGCTGTCTTACATGTGCTGGTTTATGACTCATCCCGTGTTTGCTCAAACGATCAATGCCAAATCAGTCATAAAAATAAGTTTACAAGCGGCTTAGGATACCTATAGGACGGATTCTATCATCTTCGCCAAATCACTCACAACCTCGGTTGTAAATACAATACAGTCTGACAGGCTCCAGTACCCCCCCCCTATATGCGCGCGCAACACACACAGCAATTTCGCTTCGTACGCACTAGAGAATTTCAAGTTTAACCCTTGCAATTAAGCTTAAAAAATTAAAGGCTTTGCCTTTCTTGCGCGTGCACAGCTCTTTTGGCAAGCGCACAGTATCTACGCTGGATGGTGCGCTTGACTAGTGATTACCGAAATTGCTGTGTGTGTTGCGCGCACACAGGGGGGGGACACTGGAGCCTGTAAGATACAGACTGTACACCACCTCTTTACATCTCGTTGTAAGTGCCTATTGATCTTGGTGGCTAAACTATCTATTTTAGGCATAATTCTATACAGAAAGGGTATAAATCCGCGCTGTTTGATCGGCACGATCGGCACACACTTACAACGAGATGTGCCGAGGTGGTGTAGAGATGATTCGGCTGCTCCTTTGCCTCATTCCTCGTATTAACGCGTATCGGAACTTGGCGTTGCCGACGCCATGGCAATCTCGACGTAAATAATGCCGCATCTCACTGGGCGCTCCAGGCATCACTTTTTCGCTTTTCGACATGTCAGCTCTTACATCTTTTGGGTGATGGCCGTTGCGCTTGTAGAACCCCGACTACTATTCAAGTGCAAAAACTTTACGCGATGGCCAGCTTCCGTAAAGGAAAAAAACCGCCGCCTTCCGCACCACTAGAAAGCCGTGATGCATCTAAAATGGGCGCCAAAACTGCAAAGGTGACTGAGAAGGAAAAGGGCGATGATACGGACGTAAAAGAGAGAGACGATGGCAAAGACAACAAGGAGAAGGCCAGCTTGAAAAACTTCTTCGTAAGGGGCGCCAATCCATTTGGGAGTGTCGATTCTGTGCTGAAACTTGAGGGTGCAATTAGAGAGTACTCTCCTATGCAACCCCTCTAGATTGGGTACTCATGGGTGCTTGTCTGATCACTTCGATCGGTGCTGGAATTGTAAGTGCTTCGAGCTACTTCTCGAGGGTGTTGGTGGCGGCTAATAAAACGGTAATGCATAGGCCATGCCACTCATGAACATCGTTTTTGGTGGGTATACAATCTCCGCCATGAAATATCTGTGCTAAGCTATTACAGGGAATCTCGTCGGGCATTTCACCGGGTATTTTATTCCCAATACGACTGTCACAAAGGCCGAATTTCAAGCTGAAGTGAACCGGAACGCGTTAGTTGATCTCTCTTATCCAGCTCGCCACAAGCAGTTCATACCGATGAATCTTGCTTGCTGTATGCTTTGTGCGAATGCCTAGAAGCCATCACAGTCTTTCCTCTGGCAAGTATTCTCAAGTCAGATTGTGACCCTGGGAAGCATTCTGTATATTTGATGATGCTCCGGATTCCTTAGAAGGCATTTGGGTGGCCATATCCTATTTTCCTATATCATTGAGCCCTAGTTTTCATTTACCCAAAGACTCTCTTACAAATACCGGCATACTCAGGTATAGAATGCTAAGTTTATCTTCAGGCTCTACATCGTGTACCTTTTTATTGGAAAATTTGTGCTTTCATACATTTCAATGGTATGTAAGACAATCATTTGAAATGCTTGCTGTACTAGTACTAAACAATCTAGCTTACTGTTAGGATAAGCGGGCTGCGGATTTCTGCTACGCTCCGTCTAGCTTACCTTCGAGCTCTTTTCGTTCAGCCAGTCGGCACTATCGATACGATATCTCCGGGAAAGGTCTCTACTCGGATCACAACTTCATCTAACACTATACAACTGGCTATATCTCAACAGTTGGCGATGCTGGTACAAGCCTTTGCATTCACCGGTGGATTATATGTCGTGGCCTTCATTTACAACTGGTTACTCACCTTCGTTGCCAGTGCCTCGCTCCCATTTATTCTCATTGCATACGGTATGATAGTTCCTGTTTATATCAAGATTCACAAGAAGACCGAGCACGCCCAAGAACAGGCTTCAGCCCTTGCATTTGAGATATTCTCGTCGATTCGAGTGGTCGTGGCTTTTGGGGCGGAAGAACGACTGTCCGAGCAACACAATGGCTGGTTAATGCGAGCAAAGCGCACAGAGCTGAAGAATGGCCCTCTCATGGGACTCATGATGTCTCCCTCATTCTTTGCCATGTATGGTACGTTCGGGCTTACATTCTGGTTTGGGATCCGGCAGTATACAAGAGGTCATATACACAGTATAAATACAATTGTAATGTGGGTATTTAGTCCTCCCTCCTTAATCATTTGCCTTCTGTATCAATCGAAGTCAATAGGCTAACATTGTTAGCGTTCTCTTCTCTGTTATGATGGCAGTTATGAGTATTGGTCGACTTACTTCTCCCATTATCGCAATTTCGAAAGCCTCATCAGCAGCAACCGAGTTGTTCACAACAATTGACGCCGAAGTTCCCGATACAACAGGCTTCAAGGATCCAGATATCTCTGCGACCGCCGACATTGATCTAGAGGAGGTCTCATTCTTTTACCCAGGTCGACCTGATGTCCAAATCCTAGACCGCCTCAATTTACATTTCGAAGCTGGCAAGGTGACTGCAATAGTGGGGCCTTCGGGGTCTGGGAAAAGTACCATAGTCGCCCTTCTTGAGCGATGGTACGATCTTTCAGGCACACCGTCGAAGACACCTAGCGACGGGGATATAAAACCTTCAGCAGAGGATGATATCCAGCCCGCGGGAAACCAAAGCACTCCCGAAGATGGGAGTGCGCAAGTCAATGTTGATGGAAAGGAGCAAAATCTTCTAGAGAAATGTAGCGGGGCGGTCAAAGTTGGCGGTGTGGACCTCCGAAAAGTTGATCTGAAGTGGTGGCGATCCCAAATAGGACTCGTCCAACAAGAGCCTTTTCTATTCAACGACACGATCTACAACAATGTTGCATACGGGCTCTGCGGTACAAAATGGCAAGACGCAACTAAAGAAGAAAAAATGGAATTGGTCATAGACGCGTGTAAGGAAGCGTATGCGGACGAATTTATCACGAAATTACCCCTTGTAAGTGCTCACAACGTTCATCTTTCTTCCACCTATCAAAAGTCATCCAATTATATTTGACAACATTATTCTTCATACCCGATTCGTTACCCTTTCATCCCAGCCGCAACTCCGATCTTAACATAACTGACTCGTTCAGGGCTACGACACATTTGTGGGAGAGAGCGGTATCAAAATGTCAGGGGGTCAGCGTCAGCGCATAGCCATTGCGCGTAGCATCATCAAGAAGCCGCCAATACTCATTCTAGATGAGGCCACCAGCGCAATTGATGTCCGTACTGAGCGCATTGTACAAGAGGCTCTCGATCGCGTCTCGAAAAATAGGACTACTATTGTGATTGCGCATCGCTTGTCTACAATTAAGCGAGCAGATAAGATTATTGTTCTTCGGCAAGGCAAACTTGTGGAGGAAGGTAGCCACGAGCAGCTTCTCACCAACGAAGGTGGCGTCTACTGTGGCCTTGTTAATGCGCAAGAACTATCAATGTTCAAAGAAGAGGAGCGGGACGATGGCATTTCACTCAAGCCGACTAAAACAAACGCCACGGAGCATTCAGAAGTAACCCAATATGGTCCCTCCAGAGTTACCCCCGACGTTGATGAAGAGACTGAATACAAGCATCACGGCATTGTGAGGAGCTTTGGGCGCCTTCTCTATGAGCAAAGGTCGCGGTGGATATCCTATAGCTTGACTGTATTTGGTGCTATGGGTGCCGGAGGTAATTCCTTAGTTCTATTCTTATTGATCTACGCTTATGACCTGTAGCTGTATATCCACTCCAAGCATATATCTTCGCCAATATCACCGAAGTTTTCACGTATACTGGACCGAGACTGGTCAGCCGAGGGAATTTCTGGTCCGGGATGTTCGGTATTCAGGCTGTTGGGGTTGGAATTGCATACTTTGTTCTCGGATGGGCTTCATATACCATTTCCGTCGTAAGTAAATTGCAATCCAAACATGTCCATCGCGCTAACTCCCTGCAGGCTGTCTCGACCCACTATCGGCAGGAATACCTCAATAATTTGGTCCGAAAGCGCATATCCTTCTTTGATGTAGAAGGCCACTCTGCAGGATCTCTTACATCGAGATTAAGCGGTGACCCAACTCAACTACAGCAGCTTATGGGTACCGAGATGTCAATGGCTTTGATCTCAGTTTTTAATTTGCTCGGTTCGATCGCAATATCTTTTGCCTTTGGATGGAAGCTCTCACTTGTTGGCCTGTTCTCGGTACTTCCAATCATCCTAACTGCTGGATATCTTAGAGTCGGTCTCGAAATGAAATTCGAAAAGATGAATGCTGCCGTATTTGAAGATAGCTCTCAATTTGCTACTGAGGCTGTTGGAGCCTTCCGAACAGTCATGTCACTAATAATGGAGGATACAATCGGCGATCGTTATGAGAAGTTACTCACGGGTCATGTATCGAAAGCCTTCAGCCAGGCGAAGTTTTCCACGGTAGTATTTGCTGGATCGGACAGCATTGAATTGGCTTGCATGGCCTTGTGTTTCTGGTGAGTTCTCGCCTGTATACTCAAGGTTTCTTTGAACTAAGTCTCGACCAGGTATGGTGGCACATTGCTTGCATCACGTGAGTATGGTATACTGCAGTTTTTCATCATCTACATGGCCGTGGTTCAGGTTTGTTCTTGTGATCGAATACCTGCTCATATTATACTAACAATTCCGTAGGGTAGTCAAGCAGCTGGAATGTGGTTCTCATTTGCTCCCAGTAAGAGCATTCTTTAGGCCCAAAAATTGTTTGCAGCCAATACTGAATTAAGTAGACATGGCAGAAGCTACTGGTGCCGCAAACCGTATCCTCAGTATGCGCCCTTCAAAAACAAAAGAAGAGCGTGACCCAGAGGAGTTCAAGACTTCCAAGGATGGTGTTGGAGTAGAGTTACGGAACGTCTACTTCACATACAAAAGCCGTGAAGTTCCTGTGATCACCAATTTGAACTTGAAGGTAAGCTGTGTGGTCTAGTATATGGAACATCACTCACTCTGCTTGTAGGTCGAGCCGGGCCAGTTTGCTGCTCTCGTCGGTGCTTCTGGTAAGATTCTCCATATGCTAGACATCCCCCACGGCACCCGTCTGACATGTTATTCAACAAAAGGTTGCGGTAAATCTACGATCATCAGTCTTCTTGAAAGGTATTAGCTTTCCCACCGTGGCCCGTGTTCTTTGATGTGTGGCTAACCCTGACACAGATTCTATGATCCCGATTCAGGAAGTATTATCTGTGGCGACCAAGACATTTCCAACGTGGACATCAAGAAATACCGTCAAGCCATAAGCCTTGTTGCGCAAGAGCCGACTCTATATGAAGGTATACCCCTTCCACCGGGGGAGGTTCTGGATATGTTAAACTACTGCTCACTAACCTTTTAAAGGCACCATCCGAGAGAACATAGCCCTTTCCGTAGACGTCGCTAGTGCTACTGATCAAGCAGTCGAGCAAGCCTGCACTGATGCCCAAATTCACGAATTCATCGTCTCACTGCCGGATGGCTATTCTACCCAGTTGGGACCAAAAGGCATGTCTCTCAGTGGTGGCCAGAAGCAGCGTATTGCCCTAGCCCGCGCGCTTCTACGCCGCCCGAGACTCTTGTTACTAGACGAAGCTACATCGAGTCTGGATTCGGAATCCGAAAAGCAGGTTCAGGCAGCCATCGAACGGGCGGCTGAAAATGGTGGAAGGACGATTCTTGCTGTCGCACATGTAAGTTTGTTGCTCGCTCTCTTGAATGCCAACCACGTTACGATGGTTAATTCCTTCATAGCGTCTCGCCACCATTCAGAAAGCAGACGTTATCTTCGTGCTGGGTGGTGGCAGAGTTCTTGAAAAGGGTGATCATCAGAATTTGCTGAAGAAGAAGGGTGTATACTATCAAATGGTTAGTAAAGTCTCAAAATATCACCTGTGTCTGTAGTTGGCTAACATATCTGCCCAGTGTCAAGCACAAGCTTTAGACCGGTAGCATTATTGGAGTATTTACATTGAGTGGTATGCAATAAATATATTTTTCGGCTCTCGCACCTCATGGCAAAACCCATCTCAGTCTAGACTTTCGTTTTAATTGGCTTTCTTGTACTATATCACCTCTCTTCTTTATAAATGAAATATTCCATCCACAGCATGTATGACGTTCCTTCTCAATCGAATTTATAATCATCAAGTAGGTAAGAGCGTAGTATAGTGCACCTAGCGAAAATTTGGAAATCGATGGTGTATGTGATGGTTTTGTACCCAGCCCTAGAATAACTAGTTTCCAAGACGTAGGTCATGGCTTAGCAGAGCCTCTTGGCGCTATAGCAAGGTCTTGTACCACACGCGCCTTATGTTTCGACCGTGCGTTGAAAAGGAGGTTGAGAGGTTTTTAGGAAACACGAATACAAAATCACGAGCAGATTTTTGGCAGTGAAACGACAAAGGCAGGCTACCCTATTGCCTACCACCCTATTACTCGCCCCCCCTTTTGTTGCCTGCACCTACCTCATGTATATATAGTAGATCAATCCACGGTTCCTGACCTGGTATTTCCGGTCAACAGCATCTACCAGACGCATCAAACGAGGCAGCTGCTGCGACCGTGAGCAGAGTTGGGAATGAGCAAGCAAACCAAGCTGAACAGGCTCAGCTTGCTGGCTTGCAATTTTTGATACCATAAGCTTGGTTGCTTGAGAAGGTGTGGCACTGCCTAGCCTACCGTAACGCCGTGCCTACCTTTAACCCTCGAAAACCCCACGATTGGATCACTCAAACTAAGCCCATTCAGTATAGACAGAGCATGGCATGATCCTAGTGAAAATGGAATCAACTTGAATTCAGCATCAGTGGAGAGCCTTGAGTCAGAAGTCGATATCCTAAACAATAAACAGCGTCTCTCCTACGGTTGCCCGTACCTAGTAGTAATTCGACCAAGTATCGACCAAGGAAAAATATCCAATCCAAGTCTATCCAAACGCCCAGTCACCACATAAGCCTTGTGCATCCCAGGCGGTCCCATACGCCACGAAAACGAACCATGCAGCCCCGATATCCAAAGGTCTGAAGATAAAATCTTCCGACCAAACGAAACACCGAAATTGAAAAGATAAATTAGCGATATCACCCATTTGTACAATCCAGCGGAACTGTATAGTCAAAAGCCGCCCTCTTCCTGTTCCCCATCCTTCTGCACATCTAAACCCCTCAGCCTCCTCGCTAGTAATCCAGCGCCAGGCGCAGCGGGTCCACCAACGCCACAAAACGCGTTGCCACCGTATCCGACATCGCCTCTGTTGAGCTTATCATACGTTTCCACGCTCGCACCGCCAAGACTACCAGTGTCAAGACTAGAAGTATTCCTTTTCACGCCAGTCATGGGCGACGTATGACTCTCCAGAGAGGTTGAAGTCGCGGCGGTGTTTGTGCGTGAGCGGAAAGGGCTCTCAGGATCCAAATCCATCGGGTCTCTGCTCACAGGTCTAGAGTCAATAGCTGCCAGACGAGTAATGCCAAACGGAATGGGGCCTATAGAGGGCGTTGGGCTTCCATATCCGCCACCGCCCGTGAATTGGTAAGCGGGTGCAGGCAGCGGTGGATGTCCTCCGATCCCATCAACTCGATCGTAAGTGTGGTGGGCGAGCGAAAATCCAGCACTGCGTCGTCTGAACGCCTTCTCTGCGGTCAATTGTGCCGCAGAGGAGGATGTGGCGTGCTGTGCAGAGGTATCGCGCGTGGGTTTGTAAGCGCTGTAGCGAGGTTCTGGGAGTTGAATCTCGTTGCGCAGTTTCTCCTTCCCGTCTGGGACTCGATTGGCGAAAACAACTCGAATGCCTTTGTACAGAAAATACCGCCCCTTGGATGGACAGCAAATATGCAAATGGATTAAATAACGCAATATTGGGCGATCGTTCGGGTCGTCCGAATTACTCAGCGCAGCTTCCGGTCTATCCGTACCAAAGTTTTTTCGTGAGGATAACGGCATGTCGATGATGGGACCAGCTGAGTAACTGCGTTGGCGTATGAACGTTTTCTGCCCTGCTTCCATGTCGGAGAGATCGTAAGGGACGAGGAAAAGCTTTACTGCTGTCTTGTTGGGGTTCTTAATAACGATCTGCAGCTGGCCCTGTTGTGGAATGCGGTAACTACCACCTGGAGGCGCTTTAGGTGATGTGGATCTTCGCTTCATTTTTTCTCTCTTGCGAAGGTCGGCTTTGGAGTGGAGTTCTGACGCGTCATTCCGCGGGCTTGGTTGAAAGTCCAAATCATCATGATCCGAATTTTGGACTGTATGCCGGCGTCGTCGCCGGGCGCCTTCTCCGCTTTCGTCCGGCGGCGATAGGGAATTTTCGATATCAATGAGGCCGACATAAGGACTAGGGGAATCATCTGCTATGCGACCATTACCACTATTGTAGCTATAGAAAACCGCAGGAAATGGCACGGTCACATGTGGAGGACAACGCAGATTAGCTTTGCATTGCCCTTTCCCAAGAACTCCTATCTGTGCAACAAAGTTCAGGGGCCGTGAGGGGGTAGTAGACATCCTTCCCCTTAAGATAGATTCTTCGTAGGAACCGACCATAGGTGCATGTTGTAAGGGTGAGGCGTCTGAGGAAATCGAAGGCCTGCGTGGCTGTAGAAGTGGAGTTTGAGGAGTAGAGTTCGGATGTATTTGGTTGATCGAGGTCAAGGAACGTCGCGGTTGATGTGCCTGGTACGGAAAGATCCCCTCTTTGCGGAACGAGGATACATAGACTCCTGTGGGTGCTCTAGTAGTAGATCGTTCTATTGGAGAAGACCTAAAAGTTTGAAATGATCTCGGTGAAAAAGTGTGCCGTCTGTTGTATCTTTCGGGACTCCTTGAAGATTGCCTTGACCTTGGTCTAGACGAGAAATCGAGATCGGTATTGTTCGACTGCTGTACTAATGGGCTTGTCGGTGGCATTAACACAAACGACGAAGACAGCGACGAATGAGATGTTGCTCTCGACCTGACAACAGGCCGGCTGTTGACTGGATCTCTAAAAGAGAATTGAGATTCACTCCTGGTTGAGCCAAATGCTGCTGGTTGAAAAGCATGATGCCACGGAGCCACGGACGATGTGGCCAAAGGAACGATGTTTGTGCCATCTTCATATTTAGCATTGTCCTTCTCTTGCCTAAAATCACCAGAGTGTAAAGCCGACTTTGGTCGTTCGATTTCTGATCCAGCAGATGCATTATCATACAGGGGATCCGGTGTTGATTTGCGAGAATCCTTGAGTTCTGCTGCTGGTAACAGAGGCGTAGCAGGTCTCTCTTCAATTATTGTCGATGGCTCCCGGGTGTCTTCAGCATATTTTCCATTCTACGATACCTCATTAGGATCTGGCTTTCCCGATCTCGGAAAGTCCTCCACAGCCCCCAACTAGAAAAATATCTATACAATCATTGGGCAGGAAATTTTTAGGCATAACTTACATTCTGATGCGGAGGCCACGACGGGCTCTTTCCTCTTTTTATTCTCTCAATCAACTCCACCCTGCTCAACATAGCCGCTCTCCCGTCATTGAGAGTAGTAGCGACCACATCAGAACGAGACATGGTGCCCATAGCATTTTCAGAGTGCAATCTTCCTAGCAGTGCATCTCCAGAAGCTGGATCGGTATACCGTGGTCGCTGTGACTCCTCGTTATTGGGATTATCAAGCCGAGAAGGCGATTTTCGGAGGCCATCGTAATGATCATGGAATATGGGCATTATGAAGACCGCGATTCCTGAAAGGTCGCATGAATTCGAGTTTTTCGAGAGAGTGGCGAGCTCCAAATGAGCGGAGGTAGCAGTGGCGAGGTAGCTCGGCGGGGATGAGGTATACTTTGTATCAAGCCAGCGGTTAGAGCACTGTATGGCACCGACACTTCTGTATGAGTAAGAGTACTGTAAGAGCTGGAATTACACATTACTGTGCTGGCTCCACTTACAGATCAGGAGTTTTGAATTTCAGGCGGGTAGGAGAATTTAGCTGAGACAGGAGGACAGCGTCCCTCGCAAAGACTCTCGTAAGGTGCAGGTCCCAATGACGACAAGGGACAAAGGCTGGGCATGTCACGCTGATGGCTGCAGCTTCAGCCGTTTTGTATCTGCTGGCGTGTAGAGGTCACACGATACGCCAAATGCACTTGTTGCACTTTCTTTATTGCGTGCCCGCTCTCTAGCCCGAATAGACGCGCATAATTGTGCAAGAGTGGCATAATATTGTCGAGCGTGCGCTGGCTCTTTCTCCGTGGCAGCGTCCCTCGCGCCTGGCCATGATGTGACTCCTCCGCACAGGCCTGTGCTGCCGATCATGATCCACCTCAAAGAATTTCACCAACCACCCTGAATGCACGCCGAGAACAACCCACTCCGGCCGCCTCCGCAATTAGCTACAATGGCAACCAAACGCCCGCGAGACGATGACGAAAGCAAGTCCTCGAAAAAATATAGGAAGGGCTTCTCTGTTGGGCCTGCCAATTTGCCTGATGGCACTCACAAGCGGAAAGGTGTGATACCACCATAAGCAGCTTTTTTCGGGCCCAGACAACCACCCTGCATGTCAGCGGGAGCTTGCACCGTTTGTTGATTCGGCATTGCCAATACTGATAAGTTTGCAGTTCAAAAGATAAAGAAGGATCTGATCCACAAAGCGAAGATTAGGAAGGAATATGCGAAGCTCAAAGCGCGAGAGTTACCCGCCGAGCCACAGCATTCTGTCTATGAGCGATACGATGAAAAACCTGACGCCGACAACGGCACTGCAAAGCCTACTTCAGAACCAACTTTAAAACCTCATCCAGATCGCCAAGTCCTTCTCGACGGACCGTCTCCCGAACCCGAACAAGCCCCAGAGCGAGCAAATCCCCACAAACCTAGAAAGCGACTACGGCCACAACCATTCAATCATGAGGCTGAGCTAGCGCAAAAACGGCGAGAGGAGGCGGAAGCACGTCAGAAGGCACGAGAAGAAACCGAGAATGAACGGCAGCGGAGGGTAGCGGAGAGAGAGCGTTTTCGAAAAGCGATGACGAAGGCTCGAACAGGCGGACGAAACGGTCAGAGGAAGCTGGGACGAGAGAGCAAAGTGTTGCTGGAGAAGGTCAAGAGACTGGTCGGAGATGGAGGTTAGTGCCAACTCTGTGAGGCTCGGGAAAATAGACAAAGCTTGGATATCATGTTGCCATCAGATATGCACAAGGCCATACAGAATGGAGGCAACGTGCACACGCAAATTAGCTACTGTTGTAGGTAACTACGTGTATCGCTCACCCAGCGCATAATGATGCGATATTTACGTCTTAGAGCGGACCGATTTCCCTCTATGGCCGGCAAATCACTCTCATATCACATTATGTTGATGTGTTCAGGAGATATATTCATATTCTTCTAAATTCTTAAATCTATAAAGCGCTTCCGCAGTACCGCAGATAATTTCTTTTTTCATTCAATCCCGTACTGCTGGAGAGCTTGCGCTAAGGTTATTCTTAGAAGAGAAAATTGTTACCATGCAAAAATTTTATAAACCACGACAACGTAGAGATTTTGTATAAGAATCCTAAATGTCGCGAAGAAATCCTGAACCTCGGCTTGAAATAAGCTGGTATACTGCTTAAGCCAGACTCTCAGAATAATAGTGATGGTCAAGCCTGGGTTCATATGGTCAGGACGGAGGCGACGACGGTAACATATTTCACCATTCATATATTTCAATTTCGTTCACTCTCAGAGCGGGTCCCAAGACCAACTCCTCCATCACAACACATCTCAATCCCCCGAAATCCAAACACCCAGCGCTACAGCACACGCATTACAAATATTTCCCCGGCTTGTTGCCTGAGTTCATCTTAGCCCGTCTTCCACAGCATGAGTTATTATCCACGCGAAAGGAGTGTCCTCGACCCTTACTCTATTTGTCTTCGATGCCATTTGTCTCTCACTTGTCCACGACATACATTCATCCCAGGCATTTCCATCGCTTGGTCAATAATTGATACATTTCGAAAGGAAAAATACAAGAAGGGGAGCCTATATAACCAATTCGCTCGGACTTTTCCAAGCAACTATTCGTCCTTCAAGACTTGTAGCAACTTTAGACTTTCTAACAAGCCTCTGGCGCGGCCGTACACCAACAGGGAAGGCAATACATCACCTTCGGCCTCGTCAACTGAACCCGCCGCCGGCAGCATTATGAACGCCTCCAGTCGTAGCGACCCGCTGAGTTACGCAGATGGAGTTCATGCGGTATACCTTCAATGTCCTATCCACAGAAAACCCGTCCGACCCTCCTCAATGCATACAGCGCCCCCAATAGATGACTACTTAGGGCTACCTCTGTGCTTATGCAACAACTGCGAAACGAATTCAGATCCAGCAAATATCGGACTGTGCCAACTTAGCAAAGAGCGACCATCAACTCTATTGGCGCACTTTCGCCATATGCCTAAGGAGCTTCAGTTGGAAGTCCTAAGTTACGTAAATCCAACTTCGCTCTTTATCACCATTCACATCTATCCAGACATTGCAGAACTGTTTACACATTTCGGGGCATCTTTAAAGGCCACTATTATAAAGCATCAATTCGCCCGCGAGTCGCAAATTTTCACGCTGCAAAAGTGTGATTGGACGACGAACCCTACCAAGTATCTCTGGTTACCACAGTGCACCCCCTTTTACTTACTCCATCTCAGCTACATGCAAGATGCAACACATCTCATTGCTAACTTCTTCACCAAGCACTTCAGCACGTGCCTCAGCACATTTGAAGACTTCTCGTCCGAGATTTTAGATCTCTGGCTATTCTTCTGCACTTCCCCAAACTGCAGAGACTCTGTCAAAGAGATATGGAATTACATCGGCTCACTCGACGTCACTCGCCGCCATTCTTTGACACGCATGATTATCTTGCTATCGAGAGGAATTAGACGGCTCCATCCTATAATCTGGCCGTGGAACTTTCCCGTGCGCTACGCCCAAGAGTTCAGTTACCCAGCTATCCTACCCATTCTCGACCACATCTACATCTACCTAACACTGAACTGCCTGCGCGAGAGTATGCATGACGTTCTCAAGCTATCCTATGAGCACCGTCCCAAAAGCATAGCCATTATCAAAAAAATATTCGGATTCGAAAAGCTCTGGGACAGAGCCGTCTACACCTGCGCAAGCCCACACGACCACAACCTGCTAATCCTAAGCCGAAAGACGTATATCATCCGCTACATCGGCGACCGCACTAACGGCCACATGCTCCTATACCCGCCCTCACGCAGCGTATCCGGCGAGGCTGCCATCGCTGACATAACCGCAGACGCCACCACAAATGTGCATTATTTTGTGGAAGACCTGGTTGGACACAACGAGTGGATGGCGCTACAAATGGCGGCGAGGCTGCTGCCAAACACGCCTCTCGACTGGGCGCACTTCTGCAACCGCACGCCTAGATTGCGTCCCAGCTTCTCGCATCCCCGGAACTTGGGGTGGCAATGGTGGCGGTGGCATAAGTCGCAGTTCACTGAACAAGGCAGTATTGGGATCTCGATGATGTTTGAGATGGAGGAATTACGAGGTCAGTTGAAGCGGGAGGAGGCAAAATTGCTGCGGGACCGAAGCTGGCAAGAACGAATCCGGACCTGACCGCCCCATTAGTGATGGTCTAGGAGAGCAAGAGCCTTTTCCTGCATCCTCAGACACCAAATGTTTCCGCTATCGACCGTCGGTAGATTTTGGAACAATTACAAAGCACAGGCTTAGCCAGAGCTCGTGTTGACGATTTCAATAACTAAAACGACTGACGAGAGAAGGAATTGAGTTGGTGGTTGATTTCCAGGGGATAAATTGGAAGGTCGAGGATTGAACAGGGTAATGGACTGGGTGAGGATAGTTGAGGACTGCGAAGCAATCATGGTCGAAAAACTGAGCCCGAAGGATAAGTGGATGCGGCAATGGCTATGTTCATAGAGCGGTTTATGCAAGAAATACTGCCCACCCCAGCAATGCGGAGTTCCCTCGAGTGATAAAATGTTATAAGTAACGAATTCTACACATTATAGTGCTTCCAGCCCTCTTTGTACGGACTGAAAACTTCCCATCATGTTCGGGAGCTTTGCTACTAAATCGTTTCGATGGCTCAATCAGCAGGCAGATACATTTTCTTCTTATTTCTTATGGCCGAATGGCGACTCTAGCCTAGCTCGCAGAGCGACATTTCCAACTAGAAGCTAAAGCAGTATTCTCCAATCCATCCCAAACTCTCACGTTAGGATACACGTAATGTGCTATAATTCTTAGATCAGCTTATACCCGAGCACTCCAGAAAGGTTACCAAAACTCACTCCGCTCAGCCAAGGCCAGCGCTGCTATATCATCATCGAAGTACTTCGTACCAACAATCCGGGATGGCGCAAGACTGCTCTCGGCCCATTCTACGAATGCTAGTAATATGTTGTGCGCAGGGTTATTTTCCGCCAATGGGTACGTCTGTCCGATATCCCAGGCACTGAGCCCTGTGGAACAGTGATGCATCCTGGGAACGAAAAAAGCCAGTGGAACTCATGAAGCCCATTAAGGGTCAGGTTCAGCAGTCTAAACCCGAATAGTAGCGCATTGGGTGTGCTGAGGTTACGGTCTGTATGGGCTTCAACTCAGCATTGGGCTTCTCGCGTGAAATTCGAGGTTAAGCTACTAACCTCATCGTTTCGGCTGTGGTAAGACAGAACCCCACAACCTCTTGCATAGAATTGAGAAAGATCAGTTTCACCAGTGTTCACTCGGCCGGGATCAATCTTGATGGCGAGATTGATGTCTGTTTTATTAAAATTGCATTCACATGAAGGAAGGGTATATCTGAACTTGTCTATCCAGGTCGGATTTTGCCGATTACCCTGTTCCTGTTCCAGTTGCCTATCACCCTATGACTCACACTGTTTCTGTTGCCTGTACCCCCCTTGTTGCTTACAACTTTCTCATGTATTATAGCTTCTTTTCTTCATAGTTTGACAGAGTCCTCCTCATCCCCTTCTGATCTGCATCAGATTGACAGAACTACTAGATCAATGATATCATGTAAGAACTCTTGAAATCAACATATCCTAGGAACGTCCTTGCGCTAGCCAAACTACCAAATAACGGGAATGAAACAATTGGAACTATAAATAAAACGTCAAAATGAAGACGATTATTTGATGTTACTAAAAATTTAACGAAACCCTATGAAGAACATCAAGCAGTACGGGGATCGTCCTTCTTGCGTACCCAACACTTTGAAGAAACAACTTTGTATAGCAAGTACACGGAGCTCTCGAACGTGCCGTAAAATTTGCTTTCAAAACAGACCCTTGACCCCAATGAAATAGGACCAGTATCACTATTGAAACAAATTACGAAGGCAGATATTATTCTAAATGCCCAGAATAGACGACGTGGTAGAGAATGGTATAAAAACTAGAGCGAGTTTGGCCAGCCTTGCTATATCATTTGCTTCCCGAATCAGAATTCCAAGATATTTGTCGATTCGTGGCTAGATCTCGCGTTGCTGAATAACTTGACTTCTTACTTCCAGCAAGCATGCCTCTCGAGAATTTTCTGATTGCATTTGAGGGATGTAGCGAAGCTCATGGTGCCGTACGAGTCTTCCAACCCAGTCAATAAGACGGATACATCGTCTAAGGCGTGTAATAGCATAAAAATTGTTTCTATGGTCGTTACGGACGCCGGCGAGGTAGCCTGGTTCGATGTCACGTTGAAGCACACCATCACGTACTTCGCCAAGGGCCGCTGCGCACCAATCAAGTGATGATTCTATGGCCTCGTTCAAAAGGGTTTCTTGAACCTCGGTTTTTACTTTGTCGTTAACTTTACAAATATTTATTGCGGTAAACGACGTTTGGCGGAGTTGGCGAAAATGAAATACCATGCTACTGCGAAATGATCGATGGCTTGGTTCCCTTATCTCATGACTAGAATTGGTATTCTAGAATCGAGGGATAAGATTCTTATTCCGTGGATGAATACCGACCGCGGGTCGAGCGTCAATCAATGGGTTAGTCAATACAGTGACTGTAGATAGTTATAGTCTTGCGCTCCTTGGAACTAAGATAGAAGGGGGAGAAGCTCTTATTCATACGCATTGCCCCTGGGAAGCTGAAAAATGTTTAGAATATAGGAGTAGTCTCTACTTACTAGCTAGAAGGTCTTTCGAGGATGTTAGGTCCCAGTGCACGGATGTGTGACCCTTCAGCCACACATTTTGTAACCAACTGCCCCACCGTTGAAACATTGGTTTGGCCTTGGAGCCAGTCCATGCGAGACCCCCCAGAGAAAATATGCGGCCGAAGACTTATAATATTTGCGAAAGGTTGCGTAATATTATCAGGAACCGAACACGGCATGGGTGAGGCCGTAGTACCCTTCCAATGGAAAGGTTTGTCGCTCGTCACTAGATGGTTCTCAAAGAAGCAGGGGTCTGGAGACAGGCAATGCCCCAGGATTTCTACCAGGTCTCGTGAAAGATCTTCTGCAAATATAATTCTGTGGACCATGTTGATGCCTCGCTCCTGGTTCAGTAAAATTTCCAGACCCATCTCGGAACTCAAAAGTATCCTCCACAACACGCATATTCCCTGAGTCTTCCAGAAGAATGTCCACTATTTGAACATCAACTTTCTCCATCCTACGGACGACCTGATTGCCATATGTATACGGGCTTCTGAAGTCTGGAGATACAAGTTCTGCGAGGAGTTCAAGTCGCGGCCATTCTTGAGTCAAGCTTCGAACGTAATCAACGTACGGGTATTCGTGTAAGCTTTCAGGAGTTTCTATAGTGTATGAGAAGAGAGTTAGCAAAAAGCTTGCAGACAGCATTAGGCGACGCTTTAATAGGTCTCGCATAAGGCCGCAAGGCTGAGATGGTTATAGCAAGGCAGACTTTTGGTGGCGTTTCCGGCATAGCATGCATGACCATTCTAAGAGCGTGAGAGCGTCATCATTTTAGATATGATAAGTCTGCGTGTATGGGCTCTTTTGCTCGAGATATGGAGACGTTGTGAAGGTTGACAGAGGTTGTAGGCATGAATAGCGTTAAAGCGGAAAAATACTCAATATGTTTATTTTGAGGTGCAAGTTCTTACTACCCCCTTTTTCATCCACACTCTCTCCATTGAACTAATGCAGACGAACTAATACGAGTCATCAAGACCATACCCGTGGTTACCAATGCCCATGATCATAAAATGTGTCATACAAGGGCAGTATCAGCTCGTTGATAATCATAGCGAATCTGGCGAATCTGACTTTGGGGAGTCATTCACTGTTCATATTGGTGTTCGATATAGCTCAACATGACTCGGAGGTACCAGCCGCTTATCCCTTAACCCGTCAAAATTGGTCCTTCTCTTATTGATAAGAATTAGGCCAATAAGAGAGGTTGGGTAAATACAAAATACCCAATCAACAATAATAACAAATCTTTATCGATAGCAGATGGGTGCTGACGGGTTAAGGGATAAACAATATAAGAGCTGCCGCAGGGTGTGACTCACAGTTGAGAGGCGGAACAGAGGATGAGTCGTAGGGTTCAGGTATTATTGGGTTGTTGAAGTCATGACGATCCCTTAGGCTAACTCGCACCAAGTCGGATTTAGCGAGTTGCCCCACCAAGCGACGCACCGCCAAAAACTCCTCTCCGCCCTCGACTGAGAAGCTCTCACTCTCTCCCATCGTCTCCCATCGACCACCTCGACTCTCACAGCCATCAAAAAGGGCTTCTTTCAGAGCGCTTCACCTTCGTGCCACTGGCCTAGAGAGGCAGAGCTTTCACTTTTCACGTTCTTCCGAACGTATCACTCATCGAAGCGGGGTACTCTGCAACCTCGCCATCACCAAAGTTTTCAGTAAAACAATCGTAACAACACCGCCATCATGGTCAAGTAAGTCTTCATTTTGGTGCTTTTCTTGCTGAGATTGAGGATGATGCGATTCATTCAACTTATTTCATCCGACTTTCCACCCCTTCCCTTGAATTTAACCCTCCATCGCAAACAATTTGCTGACATCATATACAGCTTCACGGTAGAGGAGGTACGTTTACAGCCGCAGCATTTTCACAACTTTCAATAAAAGGCAAAAGACAAGAATACTGACAATGTTCGAAGATCCGTGGTCTCATGGACTCTGCGGCAAATATCCGCAACATGTCCGTTATTGCGCATGGTGAGTTGGCAATCGAATGATGAGCCCAACGGAAATTTTTCTAACTCCGCCAAAAATTTAGTCGACCACGGAAAATCCACTTTAACCGACTCTCTTGTGCAGCGTGCCGGTATTATCTCTGCCGCAAAGGCTGGTGAAGCCCGGTTTACGGATACTCGTGCGGATGAACAGGAGCGTGGTGTCACAATCAAGTCGACAGCCATCTCCCTGTACGCAACACTTAAGGACGAAGAAGATATGAAGGATATCCCAGTCAAGGTTGAAAAGAATGACTTCTTGATCAACTTGATTGATTCTCCTGGTCACGTCGACTTCTCTTCCGAGGTCACTGCGGCTCTCCGTGTGACTGACGGCGCTCTCGTTGTCGTCGACACAGTAGAAGGTGTCTGCGTGCAAACAGAGACTGTGCTCCGACAGGCTCTTGGTGAGCGTATTAAGCCCGTTGTTATTATCAACAAGGTCGATCGGGCCCTCCTTGAACTCCAAGTCACAAAAGAAGACTTATACCAGAATTTCTCTCGTGTCATCGAGTCTGTCAATGTCGTTATTGCGACATACTATGATAAGGCTCTTGGTGATGTCCAGGTTTATCCAGACAAGGGCACTATTGCTTTCGGCTCTGGTCTGCACGGCTGGGCTTTCACCGTCCGTCAATTCGCATCTAGGTACGCCAAGAAATTCGGTGTTGACAAGAACAAAATGATGGAGCGTCTATGGGTAAGAAATTACCATATCTTCCTTGCGCAAAACGCTCATAACTGAAAATATAGGGAGACAACTACTTTAACCCAAAGACGAAGAAGTGGACTAAGACTGGCACGCACGAGGGCAAGCCGCTCGAGCGTGCGTTCAACCAGTTCATCCTTGATCCCATCTTCAGGATATTCAATGCAGTCATGAACTTCAAGACTGACGAGATCCCAACTCTCCTTGAGAAGCTCGAGATTAAGCTCACTAGTGATGAAAAGGATCTTGAGGGCAAGGCTCTGTTGAAGGTTGTCATGAGGAAGTTCCTTCCTGCCGCTGATGCTCTATTGGAGATGATGATTCTCCACCTGCCTTCCCCAGTCACTGCCCAGAAGTACCGTATGGAGACTCTCTATGAAGGCCCTCACGACGATATCAATGCGATTGGTATCCGCGACTGTGATCCTAAGGGGCCTCTCATGTTGTACGTCTCCAAGATGGTGCCGACTTCCGATAAGGGTCGATTCTACGCTTTCGGTCGTGTCTTCTCGGGTACCGTCCGTTCCGGTCTCAAAGTTCGCATTCAGGGACCAAACTACACTCCTGGTAAGAAGGAAGATCTATTCATTAAAGCCGTTCAACGTACTATTCTCATGATGGGTCGTTTCGTCGAGCCAATTGAGGATGTTCCCGCCGGTAATATTTTGGGTCTGGTCGGTATCGATCAGTTCTTGCTCAAGTCCGGTACCTTGACCACCAACGAAACCGCACACAACCTGAAGGTCATGAAGTTCTCCGTCTCTCCTGTCGTCCGGCGCTCCGTTGAGGTCAAGAATGCCCAGGATCTACCCAAATTGGTCGAAGGTCTAAAGCGTCTGTCAAAGTCGGATCCCTGCGTCCTTACCTACATTTCCGAATCCGGTGAGCACGTTGTTGCTGGCGCTGGCGAGCTGCACTTGGAAATCTGCTTGAAAGATTTGGAAGAGGACCACGCTGGTGTGCCACTTCGTGTATCCGACCCTGTTGTGCAATACCGTGAAACTGTTGGCGCTACCTCAAACATCACGGCCCTTTCCAAGTCGCCCAACAAGCACAACCGTTTGTATGTCATTGCTCAGCCGTTGGACGAGGAAGTTTCCGTTGCCATCGAACAGGGTAAGATCGGCCCCCGTGACGATTTCAAGGCCCGTGCTCGTATCCTTGCTGATGATCACGGCTGGGATGTTACCGATGCCCGAAAGATTTGGTGCTTCGGTCCAGACACTAGCGGCGCCAACTTGCTCGTTGATCAGACAAAGGCTGTTCAGTACCTGAACGAAATCAAGGATTCGGTCGTTTCCGGTTTCCAGTGGGCGACCAAGGAAGGCCCAGTCGCTGAGGAGCCCATGCGGTCGATCCGTTTCAACATCATGGACGTCACGCTACATGCTGATGCCATCCATCGTGGCGGTGGGCAGATCATCCCTACTGCTCGTCGTGTGCTCTATGCTGCTACCCTTCTTGCTGAACCTGGTCTTCAGGAGCCCGTCTATATGGTCGAAATCCAGGTGCCCGAACAAGCCATGGGCGGTATCTATGGTGTGCTTACCCGAAGAAGAGGTCACGTCTTCGAGGAGAACCAACGTATTGGTACTCCTCTTTTCAACGTCAAGGCTTTCTTGCCTGTCAACGAGTCATTCGGTTTCACTGCCGATCTGCGATCAAATACTGCCGGTCAGGCTTTCCCACAGTTGGTGTTCGACCACTGGCAAATTCTGCCTGGTGGTTCACCACTTGATAAGACAACAATGCCTGGTAAGGTTGTGGAGGAGATGCGGAAGAGGAAGGGTATCAAACCTGATGTGCCAGGTGTGGAGAACGTGAGTCACCCACCCATTTACGAGACAACCCGCTTGCTAATGAGTCTACACAGTACTATGACAAACTATAGAGGGATGCTATCAAAAGTGATAGATTTCTTTACTCTTCCGACCTTGGGTTCAAAACGGCATTATTGGGGTTGCTCGTTGTCACCTCTCTTCTATGAATTACGCAAAAGGGTATGGACATTTATGAAGCGTATGCCCGAATGAAGATAACGACGATGTATAGCAACAGGTTTCTCAAGGTCGGATGTTAAACTGATTGCTAGCTGCTGATAGCAGTAGATAGTCCTTTCTTATCTTGCATATTCTCTTGTGATGTAGTTGTGGTGCTAGAATATAAACCACATGAACACAATGGCTTCCTTTCTATGCCTGTGACCTGTCACAGTTGTTGTGATACGCTGCAAGTTCTTATTGCTCAACTAGACCTTTCAGAGTCGGATCCTACCGTCCCCTAAGGGTACGAGTTTTGTTTGCAGCCTGATATGCTTATTTTCATTAATAAACAGTTGTCCAAACGACAACATATCGTGGAAGGCGGCCTACGTTTTTTGTGTGCATGCAGGGTCCGTTGCAGAATTTTCATAAATTTAGGCTTGCAGACATTAGGCTATATTTCTATTTCTGGGGTGCCATATAAAAAATCGATCTTTGAAAAAAGGTCTAAAAGTAGTTTTCAATAAGCGAAATTCCAGCCAATAAAATATTGGCAATAGTTTGGATAAAATTATTATAGTAGAATATAAAGATGTCTATTCAAAGCGAAGCCACGCCTCCTCTGAACAGCAACATCAATATCTATCACAATCAGCCTTTCGGCTTTTCGCTTTGAAATAAGGCTTATTTGATAGAGATTTTGTTGTTCATTCGTCTTATAGCCCTGATAATGCTATGCCGTACGGCGTTGTGTTGTCGTCGCGATAAAACGTCTTACCCCTGGAGGATCGCGAGGTTTCGCGTCGCGTCTTTCCACAGCAGCTGTTGATAAGTAGTCTTTCCTGACAATTTTTCCCACAGGGTTTTTAACAGGTTTTAAATTGACGCTTTCCAGCTTCCTCTCTTCCTCCTTCCTACTACGTCGTCGTCGTTAATAGCCTTCAATATTACCTAGAGATTCTACGTTACTTGAACGGTCTATTAACGATACCCTACGGGCGCAAAGAGACGACATATATTCCTACATTCATATTGGTTGTTGTGGCGCAGGCCTCGTACCGCTAGGTTCTAACGGTACGCGTTGTTTGGGGCAATGAGTGTGTAATTATCTACTACTGCTTGAGCAGTAGGGAACCTACTATGCAATACAGCAGGTTGGGCGAGATTACCCTCTCCTTGGGCCTATACCCCCCAATACAATACAAATATATTATTTGGAATATATCTCTGCGAGCGTGTGCATAGATAAAGATGTCTATTTAAAGCGAAGCCACGCCTCCTCTGAACAGCAATATCAATATCTATCACAATCAGCCTTTCGGCTTTTCGCTTTCCCACCCTCCACCCTATAGATAGTTTTGCAGCCTTTTAGGCTTGCGGTAGGCCTAAGGGGGGCAATGAGTGTGTACTGCTTGAGCAGTAGGGAACCTACTATGCAATACAGCAGGTTGGGCGAGATTACCCTCTCCTCGGGCCTACACCCCCCAATACAATACAAATACATTATTTGGAATATATCTCTGCGAGCGTGTGCATAGATAC
>Ga0307515_10006365_pt1 | contig 23636 bp, 22 predicted proteins | sample 17_EM_MG_FD_194513 | JGI IMG/M metagenome (GOLD analysis project Ga0307515, IMG submission 194513) | Populus trichocarpa ectomycorrhiza microbial communities from riparian zone in the Pacific Northwest, United States - 17_EM | ecosystem: Host-associated > Plants > Roots > Unclassified | place... | reverse complement strand
ACAACAAAGGACATGATATTTATCTTTGTTACCACAAATTCCCACGGGTTTACCTTTGTCTTCTGGGCTACAATTTGACTCACAAGCAAATTTGCCCTTTTGAAAATCGGTTTTTTTGCTCACTGTACCTAAACGAGAAGACAACTGATGTTAGCCAGGCCCAGGCTTGCAGCCCGAGTCAGCAACCTGCCCATCGCCTCCCACAACGACATCCGCGACTGGGGGCCAGAGCCCAGGGTCATCTGCAACCCCCAGTCACTTACCTAGACCACCTTCAGCCACCCTGTTGAGGACGTTGCCCAGCTGGAACTACTCGGAAGTAGTGGTTGGGTCCAACCTCTGCTTCGTACCACTTTTTTTTTTTTTTTTTTTGGTGGGTCAGGGAGGCGGCTCTGCTGCCTAAACCAAGAGAAATCAGCAAGGGGAGATGGTCTCCCGGCCCCTGTAGCTGATGATTCTTTGGAGTGGCGCCCCATCATCCGGCACTGCCTGTTCTCTAGAACTCTCCCTACCATCACCTGCAGGAATCTGGTTTAAGACCCCGTTGCCTGTTGGAGGCGCCAATACAGCCGAACTGCCTCCCAGGGGTGAGCTGGTCTCCCAGCACCCGAGGGGCAGGCTTATGTCGACTTCAGAGGCCGGGAGTGTGGGGGTCGCCAGCAATCAGAACGATCGTGGAATACCCACTAAACCTGCGGGGGGCCTCCTGTCCAACATTGGCAGCGGTGGCCCCTGCCTGCGGCTGACAGGGCACGCCATACCGGACCGCCCGAAAGATGTTTTAACGTCCCTCTCTGGGTCCCCGTCCTTCGCCCACGAGCAGGCTCATCCGGGGACCACTATCTCCACCATCCAGCAGGAGTGGGACCCACTTCCAGAGGGTGGTAGAAGAGTCATGGGGACGACGTCCTGGTCGCATTGCATTGTAAGCGCAACAGACTACCCATACGCACTGTTGGTGAGCCTGACTTTAGTGCTGGGAGTCTTGTGTGCATTATCGCCCTCCATTTCCTGTACCAGGAGGTGGGCAGGGACTGGTGTCAGTAGTATTTCTCTCAGGAGGCTTCCGCAGAGCTTCTGCTTCTTACCACTTTTTTTTTTTTTTTTTTTGTCAGGAAGGAAGCCGCTCTGCCACCAGTTTACAGATTTTAAACTCAAAGGAGGGAAATGGTCTCCCGGCCCTCAATGAGATTCCTGAAAAAAAGGTGCCCCTAAACAGGGATGTCCGTTTCCGGGGAGTTCAGGCCCTTTACGCCCTTAGCCCGAACGTGACAAACCCCTCAACTGGACGGCCTGTTCGCTAGAACTCTCCTCCTTCTGAACCCACAGAAATCGTTTAACGACCCCATTGCCTGTTGGAGGTGCCAATACAGCCTCACTGCTCCCCAAGGGCGAGATGGTCTCCCAGTGCCCAAGAGGAAAGCAGCAGTTTCACACCATCGGCTTCAGAGGCTGGGAGTGTGGGGGTCAACGCCTAGGCGGAGTGCCTTATGACACCATACCCACTAAAACTGCAGAGGGCCTCTAAGTCCGACATTGGTAATGGTGGCCCTGCCTGTGGCTGACAGGCGTACTGTACCGGACCACCCCTAAATTGTTTAACGTCCCTCCCTGGGTGCGGGCATCAGACCACTAGGGATCATGTATCCCGCCACCACTATCTCCGCCATACAGCGGGAGTAGAACCCACTCCCAGAGGGCGGGAGAAGGGTAATGGAGACGATTTATGGTAAAACTCCCCTCACCATCCATGCAGCCCAAAGGCCAGCACTCTCAAAGGATGGGGGAGTCACGCCCCCATGGGACAGAAAAGTAACTGGACACCAGATTCAAAATCACTGGGCGAAACATCTCGGGGCACAAGGGGTCCATATGCCACAACACCATCCTCGCCGGGACAGCGACTTACTATGCCAAAGGCTCCCACCGCTCGGGTGCAAATGCCCTACTCGGTGGTGCTGCACAGCCAGGGGGTATTCTTTTAATGCAGGTTTTATAACACTGAATAACCACAAGGCCCACAGTGCCCGAAGGCAACGGCCTCATACAGTTAAATCACCAGCAAGCCCGTTTCCAGGGAGTCAGCCCCGGAGGCTAAGACTCGTCCCCCAGAGAGTGGACCCCTGCAATAATATCGCCTTTTTCCTCCCCTTTCCCTTTTATTCCGACGATCTCCGCTCTCCCCGATCGCTCCGATCCCTATTCCGACCGCCCTCCGATCGCTCCGACTCCTTCCCCCGCTCCCCTTGACCCGTGCTTCGTATTATGGACTCTTTCCCTGTGATGACCGCTCGTATACTATGTCTCCGATTGCTTGTACCATTCCTGCATGCTGCTGGACTTATTCCTATAGTGTAGACCCGCCTCCGCCCTGCGCGCTCCACTAATTCCTCTTCGCTTCCACTCCCGTACCACCGCGTTCGCATAGCCTCCACCCCACTGCCTCTGTGTAGGTTCCACTCACACATCACCCCTGCCTCCACTTCGCTCCACTTTTTTTTTTTTTTTTTTTTTTGGTGGGTCAGGGAGGCGGCTCTGCCGCCGACTGCACGATAAGTCAGAGAGGGGAAGTGGTCTCCCGGCCCCTGCAAACTGACAGATCTGTGGAGTGGCGCCCCATCATCTGGCACCGCCTGTTCTCTAGAACTCTCCCTACCGTCACCCGCAGGAATCTGGTTTAAGACCCTGTTGCCTGTTGGAGGCACCAATACAGCCCTGCTCACGACCAAGTGCATGAGTGAGCTGGTCTCCCGGCACTCATGCGCAACGGACTGAGACTCCAAGGCTTCAGAGGCCAGGAGTGTGGGGGTCGCCAGCGGTCGGAGCGACCGTGGAATACCCACTAAACCTGTGGGGGGCCTCCAGTCCGACATCGGTGATGATGACCCCTGCCTGTGGCTGGCAGGGCACACCTTACCGGACCGCCCAGAAATGGTTTAACGTCCCTCCCTAGGACCCTGCCGTCTGCCCTAAGGTGAGCTCAGGCAAGGCCCATTATTCCCCATCTTACGACGGGAGTGTGACCCGCCCCCAGAGGGTGAGGAAAGGGTGATGAGGACGATGTGGGATGTTGTAGTTGTGGTGCTAGTGTGAAATCTATCTCCGTGTTAAGCGTAGGCATTATCCGTGAGGGCCCGCAGGATCGCTTCCCTCCCAGAGAGGCGGTGCCAAGCCATTAGGGCGCCGTTGCCGACTATTCCTAACGCGTGAACATCTCCAGGATAAATCCCGGATTGAGCCGCGACCCTACTAACAACTCGCGTTGCTTGGATATAACTTAACCCGACAAGAGCCTGTTATCGGCAAAGTCGAGCGACTGGCAATAATCTATTCTCTCGAGTCAATGGCAGGGAACTCTCCCACCACTGCTACGGCCCACGCCCAAAGCCCACTGGCTGCTCAGCGCTTCCCGTTGTCCTGCACCCGGTTTGTAATAGCCATACGGCTCCAGATTCCCAAGGTGTCAGGACTACCAGCCTCGCACAGCGTGACCCACATACAAAGAAGGGGAGTAAAGCCGCCGTACTAACGTCCACAGGGCGATCAACCCACTTCAGCGACAACGTTGCCACTGGATTTAACACCCGAAGGCGTGGATGTGTAGACCCCATGGAAAGGGGTACCCTGCTGCGGGGGCGACACGGTTCAATCCCGCTGCCAGCACTGTATTGCGCTATACACCGCATCGGGCTGTTCTCACCCAAATTCCCCTTTTTATCGTCCCCTATCCCGGTTAATTCCAGGTCCCTTTCGGGGCAGCCCGAGCAACCTGTGCCGTAGCAGGGAATACTCCAAGGGCCGCAGGCGCCATCGCGCTTAGGGTCACTTTGGTCACTCGGCCCGCGTGGCTCCACCGTCACCCTGAAGGGATCTCCCGGCGGCCACGAAGACCTCACAGGCACCAATGGCATGACCACGGTTATGGCTCAGGGGTGGCGCTTGTTACGCGCATCGCCATTACAGCGCCTCTTCTTACTTCCTCTTTCCACGAGAGGTACGTCTTCACTCCGCGTTTCGCATAGTCCAGATAGGGACGTGATTCGCCAGAGGTGGGCCAGGGTGCTAGGACGCACTCTGAGTGCAGAGTCTGGGATCATAGGAACCGTTAGGCCCGTACCCAAATTGGGATCATTGTGCCCTGCCGCAGTAGCCCTGAGATCATAGCCGTTTTTCTCTTTCCCTCCGTGGAGGCGGCATACTCAGTGTGAAATCATAGCCGTTTTCATCTTTCCCTCCGTGGAGGCAGCTTATTCACATTTGTTACTACTACTACAAGACACTACCCACGATCTAAGCGATCATTTCACTCACCCCGGCCAGACCCATAAGGTGGCACACGAGGGGGCTTACGCGTCGACCTTCCTCGGCACCCGGTTTACGCTACCCTTTGCTGCTCCACATGACTTCCAGTGCCCGGTCAACAGGGAGTGAGACCCCGCCTAGAGCAATGGCCACACCAACCTCCCCGGGCGTGCCTGCAGGGAAATGGTCTCCCGGCCCGACAGACAAAACACCATGGCGGAGAAGATGTGATCCCCCGGTTCTGCTTCCATTCTTCCGGATATCCCCGAAGGGGTCCTACCAAATGGTGTTGCATTGGAGCTTGACAGCATAAGGGCTGGTCACCCTATTCGCCAATGCAAACCCGCTCCTGCTGCGCCTGAGCGCTTCCGAACACGAGGACCGTGTCACGGCCTCACTCCACAGATCACAGAACCGCGGACAGCCCCCGCGAGGGCAAGCGCCAGATCAGCCACGAAACACGAGGAGGCGGGCCCCCAACGCGCGTCGCAGCGAAAGTGCAGGCAAAAATGTAGGAATTTTTGATAAACGCAGCAGGTAACTGCAGAGTGAGGAAATGGACGACACCCGTTTCCAGGGAGTGAAACCCCGGACGTGGCTGAATGGTAGACGCATATGTCCCATCAACTACGGAGTGTGGCTTGCAGCGCCCTGCTCACTACTCCAGACGTACGCGAATGAGCTTATGCGAAGGGGGGTGGGGGAGGGGACTACCCGGACTCTAACCGGACGGACTCGCGAAGCCATAGTCGACTCCCCAGCCCAACGCATGCAAGACAGCGGACGGAAGATGGAATGGAAATGGATACAAAAATGATATGATTGCCAGTATACGCACCTTGACCACTATTAGCTACCTGTGAGGGCATTGCCCGCCTGGAACCAACTTGGAGGTTGTGGTCCGGTCCAAGCTCCACTTCGCTCCAATTTTTTTTTTTTTTTTTTTTTTTTTTTTGTGGGTCAGGGAGGCGGCTCTGCCGCCGACTGCACGACACATCAACCAGAAGAAATGGATCTCCCGTCTTCTGAGGTGACTAGTCTGTGGAGTGGCGCCCCATCGCCCGGCACCGCCTGTTCTCTAGAACTCTCCCTACCGTCACCCGCAGGAATCTGGTTTAAGACCCCATTGCCTGTTGGAGGCGCCAATACAGCCGAACTGTCCTTCCAAGGGTGAGCTGGTCTCCCGGCACCCTAGGAATGGACTTCTGTCGACTTCAGAGGCCGGGAGTGTGGGGGTCGCCGACGGTCGGAGCGACCGTGGAATACCCACTAAACCTGCGGGGGGCCTCCTGTCCGACATTGGTGATGATGACCCCTGCCTGCGGCTGACAGGGCGCACCTTACCGGACCGCCCAGAAATTGTTTAACGTCCCTCCCTGTGGCCCCGCTGTCTGCCCTGAGTGAGCTCAGACTGGACCCACTATTCCCCACCTTACGACAGGAGTCGAACCTGCCCCCAGAGGGTGGAGAAAGGGTGATGAGGACGACGTAGGATGCTTTATCTGTGACTCGGAACTAATCTTTACGCTAGGCGTAGGCGTCATCCGTGAGAGCTCGCAGGATCGCCTCCCTCCCAGGGAGGCAGCGCGAGCGCTCACTTGTGATTGGCGCCTGAATGGCGCGTAGGATCGACTCACCTTTCTTAGAGAGCCGCACTCCAGTGCCTCGCCCCAGGAGGTGGGACACGGGGGGCGGCAGCCTTCCGAGATCGCCCACCAGGGGGGCGGTCGCAGGGCTAGGGATAATGTCAGGCTGCTTCACGCTGCCGTCGTCCGCTGTTCCCCGCTTTAACATATGTGCTGGGACTGGAGTGGATAGCACATCATGCAGGGAGGCCGTGCAGTTTGCAGGCACGAACTTGAAGTCCGCGTCGTGGATTTCTTTCATGCGCCACTTCCATAGGGCCCAGTAGTAGTTACCTATTATCCACTCCCGTTGTTGTCTAGAACTTTTCAGACTCCTGAGTATTCCTTTCCGCCCCTTCACTATGGGGTAAGCCGCGTCTTCTAGCGCTCCCAGCGCAAGGAGGGGGAACCAAGGCGACGCGCCCCATGAGTCTGGGGAAAGCGTCTTAAAACTAGAATTAGGGTGCAGGGCTCCCAGGACTGTCAACAGACACGCCATTAGTGGCTGTAATACGTAGGCGCTGCAACCCAGAAGAATGTGTCCCAGGGTCATCTCGATGCCGCAAAGGCAGAACCTTCCCATATCGGACTTAGCGTGCCCGTGACCATAATACCTGTGACCGAGGACCTGCGCCCCGTTCATCTCCTTCCAGAGCACCTCTTTCATTCCTTCGGGAATGGTCAGGCTCCACACCTTCCCGATGTAATTCCCAGGGTCCAGTACCACCCCAAACATATGGCCTAGGGTGACCATCCATCTGTCAGAGAAGGCTTCGAACTTCAGTGTTTTCGCAGGCGCCCCTACTCGCGCGCGCACCACCAGTTTGGTCAGGTAATCCAGAGGTTGGTGGCAAAGGACGGGGGCTTCATCAATCCACCCACTCGGCACTGTCAGCGAGCCAATATCCAAGGGTCTGCCCCCCGCACGACCCTCGTTGGCGAGTTTATCAGTGAGGTTATTCATGATGTCATCTCCGTGGGCTTTGGCCTTCTCGAACCGTAGTCTTCCTGTCCTATCTCGCAGTAAGTACAGGAGTGTTTGCAGGAGGGGTGTCGGAGGCCCCCTACTGAGATGCCGCGGGGCATCACCCCATCCGTCTCTTTCCATGGCCAGGAGGCCTCCTTCCAGCAAACCCAGAACGAACGTGGAGTCAGTGTGGATGACTAAGTGGGCATCTCGCCAAGCCATCAGGCACAGCGCTACAGCTGCTACTTCGGCAACATTGTTAGAGAGGGTTGCCCCTGTTAATGAAACGGCGTCCTGGAACTGCATGTCCGACACCCACGCGGAACCCGCGGTGCAGATGTCAGTACCATTGTCCTTAGCGGACCCATCCGTCCAGACATGTATATCTCTCTCATAGGTGATGGGGTCCGCCCTCCTGCCGGCAGGCGGCGCGGCAGGGGTGTACTCAACCATGTGGTTCCGTACTCTAGTTTTCTTGTAGGCGTCCTTGACAATCCGTCCCACAATGATAGACTTCGGGGCCGTAAAGATCCTCACGCACCCGAGGGGGCCGTCCATGCTGGGCCAGATATTAACGCTCTGGTGTGTGCCTAATGCGCCCAGATTCCTCAGCGGTGACCAGCTTGATGCATGCACGAGGTCCTTCATGGCCGACACTGTCCTCTTCAGGCCGGTCCCCCTAAGGGGAGGGGGAGCGTAGAGGTGGACTACCTCACGCACCCCGCTAACCCTTAGGTCGAGCAACTTTCTGAACCTCTGTGAGCCCGGCCTGGTTAGGGCTGGGTGGTTAAGGACAGGCGCTCCCATTCTTGCCGCGATGGATGGGGCAGCACAAACCATGTCCAGCCCGAACTTCCTAGCGGTCAAGAATGCCTGGGACACTCTGCTCTGCAGCAGGGAGGGCATTGTATGTGCCTGTTGTAGGAAAGGGTTAAGACCCCTGTGCGTACCGGCCCTACTGGATGTTGAAGCCATCTTAAGGTCCATCCAGGTCCACTGTTTCCAGGGCACCTTCTGATCTCCTGTGACCAGGTCGCTCAGGAATTTCAGGTCAGCGGCCATTTTCCGGGCTGCGAGGGAAGGTGTATTGAGGCCCCCTTCTGCCAGAGGGGGTTCTAAGGCACTGTAGGCCATCGCGGAGAACTTTCCCCAGACGAAGTTCATTATCCTGTTCCCGATCCTGTTGAGCATGCTCGGTGGGATACCATTACCGTCCATCAAGAAATGGCATCTGGAGAGCATGAGGGCTTTCGCTAGGAGTGATCTATTCCTTGCAGATGCACCAATCGCCCGCCATTGCGATATGATGTTCTTTACGTGCTTGTCAATTTGCATCCATCTGTCAGATGCGAAATCCCGGCTACCGACCCAGACCCCTAGTATGCGCAGGGGGTTTGCTGGCGGCAGGATGTGTGCGCCTGGTATTGACCGGCCACCCATGTCCTGCTGGGTGTAGCAAGCAAGCTGGAAGTCATGTGGGCCAACTGGCTTAACGTCCGTCTTTTCCATATTAAACTTGGACCCGATAATCTTGGACACAGTTGTTAGACAGTCGGATACCTCCTGCACAGAGTCGTTCTGTCCAAGGAAAAGGTTAATGTCGTCAGCGTACAACATGACTTTCATGGGCGCAAGGCCCGGCACGGCAAGGCCTCTGACCACCTGTCGCAACTTAATGGCCATGGGCTCTATGGAGAAGTTGAAAAGCAGGCACGACAGCGGGTCACCCTGCCGTACACCCTGTTTCAACGTGAAGTATGGGCTATACCCACTGTTAATACGGACTCTAGACTTGCAGTTGTTGGTGAGATCACTAATCAGTAGGATAAGATCAGGGGGGAGCCCTGACGCAACCAGGACCTGTAAGAGCCAGGGCTGGTCCACCCTGTCGTAAGCCTTCGCTTGGTCCAGGCCGACTATGAAGCCTGGGGTGCCTGTTGCGTCGCAGAGGTGCGCAACCTCGGAGGCCAGCCTGGTGTGTTCACTCATCAGCCGCCCCGGCACGAAACCTTTTTGGTCCGGGTGGAGCTTGGCCACCGCCCAGGGGGCGAGTCTTGAATTTATCAGGTTAGTGTACATTTTACAGTCCGTGTTCATAGACGAGATCGGCCTATAATTGGACACCAGGGTGGGGTCTCCCTTCTTATAGAAAAGGCTGATATTAGCATTCTTGAACCCTGCCCTGGAGGAACCTCTCTCAGCGATATCTTCGGTTAGGTCGGCGAACGCCGACCAGAACGTCATGGGCGGCTCGTCGCTGTCTTGTAGCCCAGCAAGTAAGCCTATGAGTCGCTTCCAGAAGCTGTAGTGGATGCCGTCCGGCCCCGGGGCGGTATTCGGCATTTTCGATAGGAGGGCCTTCATCTCCTCTTCTGTGAAGGGCCCATCCAAGATGTCTTCCGGCTTAGGGTCGGGGCGCTGCTGGCTCTGGAGCCTAACCTCCTCCAGCAGTGCCCGCTGCGCCTCGATTCTCTCCTGGTCAGTTCGCTCTGGGGTGTGCAAGTCAAAGAAGTAATCCCTGGCTATGCTTGTCATACCGGCGAGGCTCGTCTGAGCAATATCGTCAGTCGGCCGTCGCAGCCCTTCCACAGAGACCGAGGCTCGGCTGCCTCTCTCATCCAGCTCTTTGTTGGAGGACTGTTTGAACCACTCGGATGAGTGGGTCCTGGTCATTTTTTCCCACTTAGCTCTTGTGGAGGAATCCAGGTTAGACGCCCGCTCTTGCAAAAGATCGGCCACGCTTTTCTCTTTTCGCGGAGTCAGGAATTGTACTGTACCAGCTTTACCTTTATTCGCGGCGGGGGGTTGCTTCTTTGTCATGACCTGCCAGGGCGATGCCTCGCTGGCGACAAAGTGTTTGCTCGCTTGCGGCGGGATCTCATATGCTGGTATAGCGCAGGGCCACTTCGGCGTAGTTCTGGCTGGTGGGCGCTGCCTGGCCCATATTTGTCTGTTAGCGTTCGTGACCGCGCTCATTATCATGTCAGGTGATACCGCCTCTCTCCTCATAGCTGCCACCCAGTCCTTCTTACTGGATTTTTTCATGGCCCTCACCTCCTTTAATCCTCTGTCAAGGACAGTACTCTTGAACTCAGCCCAGTTCTCTAGTGTAACAGGGCCACCGGTTGTTAATGTGTTCCAAGCTAGTAGAACCACTGGCCAGAATTTCCTCGCCCTGTCGAGGATTTCAAGGCTCGGCAGTCTGGGCACTGGCATGGCTTTCTCAATCCTCGGCCTCCTCGGGTATACAGGCACCATTATAAGCCTGTGGTCTGAGGCCCCCGTATCCAAGGGCGCCACACTGCCTGCCGACCATCCCTGTACCGGTCGGTATATTCTATCCAGCCTGGAGTACACCCGGCCGTGCGCCGTAGCCTTGCTATAAGACCACAGAGGCAGGGCGGGGTCTGGGCCTGCCGTATCAGTAAGGCCACATAGCGCTTTTATGTTATTAAACGCGGTTATCAATCTGACCGGCGCCCTGTCCGGGTGGGCAGTAGGGAATCTGTCCCCTGCAAATTCCACAAAATTCCAGTCCCCGGCCACAAAGCAGCCTCCCCAATGTGTTCTAGCTTGTCGCCTTACGAATGCCTCCAGTCTACCACCTAGTCTCTCATAGAACTCAGCCAGGGACGACTGCCCCTTCGATATATCTCCGTACACCCTGAGGATCCAGAGAGATTCTCTGCTGGTTCTGTGAGACGCGTGAACCATTATCGTGTAGCCAGGGATTATAACCTCTTTGTGCAATACGTCCCATCCGGCCCCGGCCTTAACCACGATTGCCACGCCAGCTCTGTGCGCCAAGCCGGACTGCTCCAGGACCTGTACCCGTCGACTAACTGGGAGCGACGTTGTGTGTGTTTCCGTCAGAACTAATATATCAATGTCTTCTAGGGTTAGTAGGTGTTCGACCAGGCGCATTTTGGCCTTGTCTTTGGGCACGGCCCGAGAGCCTTGCCCGCACATGTTCCACGTGGCCACCTTAAAGGGTTTCTTAGTCAGCACTAAGGGGGGGTCCTCTGGCTCTGCCTCGGCCCCATTCGGGAGCCTCCCTCTGGTCCTTTTAGGGGCCGAGGTCTGGCCCGACCCGGAGCTTGGGGGGGGCGGATCGCTGTTTGAGCCTGCAACCCTCCGCCTCGGAGGTGCAGGGTGGGGGTTTTCGCAAGTCTGGCTGTTTGAGACACTGGCAGCCACCACACCAGCCAGGGAGGTACCCGCTGTCCCTCCGCCGTCACCGTCAGCCCCTCGGCCCTGAGCCGGGTAGCCAACAGCCTGTGCGGGACGTCTTGATGTTGCGAGCTTGTAATCCATGGAGCTGTGGAGGGGGATTGCCCCGAAAGTGACCTGATCAGTAGTAGAGGAACGCCGGAGGGTTATGGCTAATTCCTCCTCTAAGTTTTTTGTGGGACGGGTACCAGCGCTAAATAATGCATTTTTCAGACAGTATTCTTCAGGTAACATCAGTTTCACGGGGCGACAGAAGGGGCAAGGGGACTCCACTTCGCTCCACCTACACTATGCGATGCCACCCACCTCACCGCTTTCCACTCCACCGCCTTCTGCAGTCCAGTAGCCGCATGTCTGTAAATTACACGTTGTATTTAAGCTCAGACTCAATGGGGAATGTCCCTCACTCGACGTCTCGATTATAGACGTTTGTTATTGTGCGCCCTGCCCCACTTGCTCAGAATCCCGACGCTCCTCGCTCGCCTGCTCGCTCGCCCCTGACCGTTGGACTTCGGCCCTCAAGACCGCGTGGACCATTCCCCCGCCCTCGTGTGCTAATTCCCACCCGTAGCACCGCCGGGCTAGCCAGCCAGACCGAACCCCCGCTTCAGTCAGCCCCTTCGGTGTCGTACCTAGTCGGAGCGCGTAGCCGCCGAGACAGATTGGGCGCCCGTCGTGCTTTTGGGCAGTCGCTTGGGTATTAGGTCCGACAAGCCCGTAAGTCGTTGTACCCATCCCTTCCTCCTCTCCTCGGAGTTTATATTCCCGCCGGCGCGCGTGGACGAGCGGAGAACTTAATTCCGTCGGCGAACGGACTAGCCTCAAGCTCTCCTTTTATTCCTCTCTCGGCTTCCGTTTGCGTGTCTCTGTCGGAGACCGTCGGAATTACCGATTCCATTGCAACCCCAGATGTGACAAGCCAATGACAACCGCCGGAGTGGCTGGGGGTCGCCCCCCTCAGCTCCCACTTATACTGGATATCCCCGAAGGGGTCCTACCAATTGGTATACCATGCGAACCAAATAGGAAGGATTACATGTATACTATATGATTTACAGAGCCTATCACATAGAGCTAGCGGCCCACAACACAACCTAATGGACTCCATACGCCTAAAGCGGCGGGGATCCCACCCCTATTACGGCTAAGCAAACAGCGCTGGTGCCCCCGATGCTGACTGAGATGATCACACCCTCATATCCAGTGGCCCGGTGACAGATCTGTGTAGCCCAGGACCGTGCTCAATGCATCACTAGGCCAAGGCCAAGGAGAGGCGAAACAGTTGGGCATCCAAGGACACCCAACTATGGCATAAAGGTTTACAAGGGCAGAGGTCCATGGACGCTCACGGGCATCCAGGACCTCCACCATGGCTATACGCTGTCAAGGGCACAGTACATATGTCGTGCCCTCTCTTCAGCTGGACATCCGCGGACCTCCATGGAGGCCGCATGGTATCAGCGCAGAACTCGAGGAAGCCCTGTGGGCAACCAAGAAAATCCTGGGAAATTCAGTGAGCACTCTGGCGACCTCTGGTGACCCCAGAGCGGACGTATCGGCTAAGGGGTCGTGCCCGCAGGCACCCAGAGGAGTTGCCAGAGTGGCAACACCAACTGTGTTCTGATTCCCCAGGGGGTGGGGTGACGCTCTTCCAAGGCCGCCCAGCCTGGGTACCACTATTCTACGGATCAAGGAGAGTCTCGGATACAGGGGAGCATGACCCCCACACCAGTTTCCTACCTTCACTCACTGGGGCCCCGTCGTGATGAGGTGGCGACCACAGGGCAACAACTACGTACAAGAAAAATCCGCTAAAAGCAGAGACACTACTATGTACCTAAACGAGAAGACAACTGATGTTAGCTAGGCCCAGGCCCGCAGCCCAAGCCAGCAACCCACCTGTCACCCCCTGCGACGACAACTGCAACTGGGGGCCAGAGCCCAGGGTCATCTGCAACCCCCAGTCACTTACCTAGACCACCTTCAGCCGCCCTGTTGAGGACGTTGCCTGGTTGGAACTACTCGGAAGTAGTGGTTGGGTCCAACCTCTGCTTCTTACCACTTTTTTTTTTTTTTTTTTTTTTGGTGGGTCAGGGAGGCGGCTCTGCTGCCGACTACACGATAGCCAGAGAGGGGAAGTGGTCTCCCAGCCCCTGCAACTGACAGATCTGTGCAGTGGCGCCCCATCACCTGGCACCGCCTGTTCTCTAGAACTCTCCCTACTGTCACCCGCAGGAATCTGGTTTAAGACCCTGTTGCCTGTTGGAGGCACCAATACAGCTCCGCTCACGACCACGTTCATGAGTGAGCTGGTCTCCCGGCACTCATGCACAATGGACTGAGACTCCAAAGCTTCAGTGGCCAGGAGTGTGGGGGTCGCCAGCGGCCGGAGCGACCATGGAATACCCACTAAACCTGCGGGGGGCCTCTAGTCCGACGTCGGTGATGATGACCCCTGCCTGCGGCTGGCAGGGTGCACCTTACCGGACCGCCCAGAAATGGTTTAACGTCCCTCCCTGGGACCCTGCCGTCTGCCCTAAGGTGAGCTCAGGCACGACCCACTATTCCCCACCTTACGACGGGAGTAGGACCCGCCCCCAGAGGGTGAGGAAAGGGTGATGAGGACGACGTGGGACGTATTAGTAGCGGCGTGAGGCCTAATCCTGACAGGGTACAATCGTCTGCATTTCTACAGTTAACTACAGGACTGCTAGGGGGTAGCCTACATGATCACAACGTCATAACCAGATTTAACACCGAGGCGTAAACTACTAACCACCCGAGAAACAATACATGGTCAAAGCCAATTCAAAAACCGGGGCTGGCAAGGCCTCACGGCCGGCTACATGTTACCCTGGAAACAACTTAAGCGAGCAACCGGATTGTTATTCCGGGCTCACCGATGGCAGATTATTCTGTCCTCTCGGGCCGGGAACCATTTACTATACAGTTCCCGCCACGGTCCGCCCCAGGATTCCACCCCCGGAGTTTCCCGTTCCACGGCAGGCCGGTTCGATTTGCCTATCGGCGAGCCTAAGCGATTGGTTAGATCGCGCGCTCTAGCCGGTTCTAGGCCCAGATCCCCTGTCCTACTGCAGTTACCGTCTCGCCACAACTAACCGCCCGTCAGGCCAGTCAGGGTCACAGGCCCGATCCCACGGAGGAACACCTGACGTCTCCACAGAAGCCCCGGGACTTACAGCCCCCCGGAGAGAGTCAGCCACGGGGTCATCAGGGGGTCTGGTTCGCGCACTGGGGCCGGGAACCCCATTGACCCGTCTCGGGCTATGCCGTCTATCAGTGGAGTTTCTCGCTGTGACTAATGTCCCGCTCCGGGGCGACCGAGTCGTTGCCCAGATCAGCGCGCCAACTCTTACGATGGCGAACTGGGGAGCTCAATGACCTGCGCACGTCTCACATGTGCTCGGCTTGTTTTCAAACCCACCTTTGAGTCTTATCGTAGCTGATCGCTAAAAACCAAACCGCCCTCGGTGGGGAGCCGGGAGGAATGGCGGGGCCTCCGCATCAGCTCGGAAATTCCCCTTAAGCGTCCTAGAGTGAGCTAGGATGGACTTACAGCCCAGCGTGTCAATGACCCCGCCGCATGCCTTCACTGCAGTATCCCTGACACCACCACGATACCGAGGGCCCGGGCCCCCATTTGATGCCGGCTTCCTGCGTGACCACCTTTAGCCCACTCACAGAGGTGGCAAGCCTCTGTTGCTTGCGAGTGGTTGCCCAGTTGGAACTACGTGGAAGTAGTGGTCGGGTCCAACCTCTGCTTCTTACCACCTACACTATGCGATGCCACCCACCTCACCACCTTCCACTCCACTGCCTCCTGCAGTCTCGTAGCTGCATGTATGTAGTTTAGGCTTTGTATTTAAGCTTGGACTCGATGAGGAACATACCTCACTTGACGTCTCAATTATAGACATTTGTTATTGCGCCCCACCTCACTCTCATAAATCCCGTCAAGCCCATGTGGATCATTCCCCTGCCCTCACATGCTAACCCCCACCTGTAGCACCGCAGGGCTAGCCAGCTGGACCGAACCCCCACTTCAGTCAGCCCCTTCGGAGTTGTACCTAGTCGGAGCGCGTAGCCACTGAGACAGATTGGGCACCTGTTGTGCTTTTGGGCAGTCACTTGGGAATTAGGTCCAACAAGCCTGTAAGCCGTTGTACCCATTCCCTCCCCTTCCTTTCAGAGTTTATATTCCCACTGGTGCACACTGTGGACAAGAGGAGAACCCCGCTTCTGTCGGCACATGGACAAGCCTCAAGATATTTCCACTTTCTTTATCTCCGAGTGTCGGTTCCTTTAGGGAACCTTCGGATTGACCAATTCCATCACAACCACCCCTGTCTGGGAAGATGCTCCCTAGTACCACTAGAGGGTTATAACCTACTGTATGAAAGTAAACATACAGCTACATAGCAGCTCAGTGGCTACCTAGCTGCTACCATTGCTACTGCTGCTACCACTCCCCACTGTCCTGCTGATGTAGTGGAGTGCATGGGGCGGAGGCAGGTCTACACTATAGGGATAAGTCAGTAGCATGTGGGGATAATACAAACAAGTGGAAAGATAGTATATGAATGGGTAGCACAAGTCAGAGTCCATAATACAAAACATGAGTCATAGGGAACAGGGGGAATGGGATGAGGGGATCAGGAAGCCAGAGTGGGATTGGACAAGGGATATTGGAGCGACCAGAGGGAGCAGAGATTGTCAGAATAGTGAGGGAAAAGGGGGAAAAAGGGGATATTATCACATGCGGACAAGAGGAGAACTGAATTCTGTCAGTGAATGGATAAGCCTCAAGACCCCCTTCCTACCCATCCTCTTGGCTTCTGTTCGATTAATCTCTGTCAGAGATTAGCGGAATTCCTGATTCCATTGCAATAGTGTCAGAGGTATTGTTCAAGGGTCTGGTTTGCTCTTTCAGACTGGCCATTGGCTTGCGGATTATATCCTGATGTGAAGTGGATCTTAATGTTCAGTAACATTCCAAGTGATCAGAAGAATTGTGAAGTAAATTCTGAACCATGATCACATGTAACATGCATGGGAACACCATGCTTGGCAAATATGTGATGGAGGAATAATCTTGCGATTTCTGGAGTGTCAACTTTGTCATGTGTTGGAATACTAATGAGTTGCTTGCTAGTGTGATCAACAATATTGAGGATGGCAGTGTGACCTTTGGATGGTGGGAGTTGTTCAATGAAATCAAAAGAGATAGAATGCCAGGGTTGAGGAGGAATGGGTAATTGTTGAATAAGTCCGAAGGGCTTATGGTGGGGATTCTTGTTGCATTTGCAGGAGATACAACTATTAACAAAATCCTTAACATCAGTGCAGACATTAGGCCAAACATAATCAAGTTGGAGGAGCTTGAGTATGTGACTTTGGCCAGGATGACCAGCAGTCAGGTGATCATGTTTGAGCTGCAGGACATGAGTGTGGAGATTGCCAGAAGCAGGACTAGAGTTGGGAACATAAATACAATGATTGATTAATAGAAGACCAGAAGGGGAAAGGGAATAAGGGGAATTTGGAGGAAATGGTTTGGAAAGGATATTGTGAGTGAACTTGTTGGTAATGAGGGCTTCATGGATATTGGTGTGAAGCTGATTGGAGTCGGTGGTTTGAAGGACTTGATTGATGATTGGCTGTAAACCTGTAGTGTGTAAAGAGGCAGTAAGTTGTTCTTCAGAAAATACTGGTTGATAATTCTGCGGATTGACAGATGAATAGTCTTTCTCCTCCCCTTTTGGGTACATGTCTGGTTGGTGGGTAAGTGCTTTGGGTTTTGCACCAAGTTTGCCAGGGTGGAAGTGAATAGTGAAGTGGAGAGGAATTCTGACCAGTGGGCTTGTCTGCATGTGAGCATCTTGGTGGTGGAGAAATACTCAAGGTTCTTGTGATCTGTAACTACATCAATGCAGAATTGTGAGCCTTTGAGGTAATGATGCCAGGTCTTGAAGCTTTTGAAAATAGCAAGCAATTCCTTGTCATGTGTGTCGTAATTGAGCTTGGCATTGGTGAGGGTATGAGAGTGGAATGCAATAGGATGGATCTTGCCATTGGAAGTAATGGAGGAAATAATGCTGGCAATGGCATAGTCAGAAGCATCAGTTTCAACCAGCATGGGTTTGTCAGGGGACCAATGCATTAGCACAGAGGCTTTGGTAAAGGCTGTCTTGAGTGTGTGGAACACAGAGTTGACTTTATTGGTCCAATCCCATGGAATACCTTTGTGGGTGAGGCAAGTAAGAGGAATAACGATGTCGGAATAATTGTAGATGAAGTGGCAATAAAAGTTGGCAAAGCCAAGGAAAGATTGAATCTGCTTGACATTCTTGGGAGCAGGCCATTTGAGGATGGCATCAACCTTGGATTGAGACATAGAAATGCTGGAAGGAGAGATAATGAAGCTGAGGAATTCTGTAGACTTGATGGAAAATTTGCATTTTTCAGGCTTCACATATAGTCCATGTTTCTTGAGACATTCAAGAATGTCGAGGACATGCTTTTGATGCTCTTTGGGATTCTTGGAGAAGATAAGGATATTGTTGAGGTAAACCACTATGTACTGATCTAAGACGTCAGAGAAAATGCTGTTCATATAGTGCTGGAAAGTTGTGGGAGCATTGGTAAGACTGAAATGCATGACCTTGAAATTGAAGGAACCATAGCAGGTTCAGAAGGCTGTTTTCCACTCATCTCTGGGAGCAATACAGATGAGGTTGTATGCACCACAGAGGTCAATCTTGGTGTAGATCTTGGAGGAGCAGAGGCAATCGAGGAGATTTGGAATGAGGGGAAGTGGATATCGATCTTTCTTGGTGATCTTGTTAAGACCATGCCAATCAACACAAAGTCAAAGCAAGCTGTCTTTCTTTTTGATGAACAGGACAGGAGCACTGCATGGGGACTGAGACTGGCAGATAAAGCTGTGATCAAGATTCTCTTTGAGGAATTCATGGAGTGCAACTGCTTCAGTCTTGGACATATTGTAAATTGGACCAAGAGGTGGTTGAGTGCCTTCTTTGAGATGGATATGATGATCGTATTGAGGATTATGGTCAGGAAGCTTGTCAGATTTAGTCTTACTGAAGATGTCGAGATATTCATGGTATTCAGGAGGAACTTGTGAGCAGAGATTATTGAGCTCTTCTTTGGAGAGGGTGTTGGGGTCAGGTCATGCTCCATGGAGGGAGGCTTCAGAATCTGTGGGGTCAAGTTGAAGTATACTGGTATGAATGTTGTTGATTCTTGACAGCATTTGGAAGGCTGCAGCATTCACAAAGCATACCAACACAGGCTGACCTTGAGGTGGAGGTGCAGATGCATCAGAGGAGGGCAATGCCAAGGAGGCAGGAGGAGGTGCTGAAGTGGCAGAAGGGGATAATGCCAGTGGAGGTGGAGGAGATACTGCTGGAGTGGACAGAACCAAAGAGGCAGGTGTGGGAGGTGTGGCCACAGGATGCACCAAGTCAGAGGCGGAATCTGACAAGGAATCTGGAGTAGGAATAAAGAAGTTTGGAAATCAATGTGATTGTTCGCCCAGTCAACCAACAGGTTGTATTGGCACAACCAGTGTAATCTGATAACTGCAGAAATTTCAGGATCCAGAGGGGTAACAAAGGAAGCTTACAGGCAGGATTTTACCAGGAGCAAAGGAAACAGGAATGGTAACTTCATAGACAATATTTTCAGATGCATAGGAGCCATCAAAAAGGTGGAGATGCATGGGCTGGGGAAGCAGAGTTATAGGCAGATGATGATCAGAAACAAGGGCAGAACCAATGAATCAATGAGTAGCACCAGAGTCAAGTAAAGCTTTCACAGGAATATCAGAAATAGTGAGACCAAGAAGAAACAAATCCAGACAGTCTGTAACCATTGCACTCAACCTAGCTTCAGGGATATTGGAATTTTCAGGTTGAGTGGGTGTGCTACCCGATGCTATGCAGGGGCTTGGCATGCCAGCAAGACTGCAGTTCAAAAATCCATATTGGCAGAATCCTCCAATGGATTGGATTCTTCTGTAACAGAGTCAACAACTTGAGCAACACAACCCTTGGGTTTTGAGCCATTTGAAGTATTGTTAGTCAACTTGGTGGAGGAGGAGGATGATTTGGAGTTCAAGGAGGAATTATCCTCAGAGGGTTTTGGCTTGGAGGGTTTGATCAGACAGACTTTATGATCTCCTCCACAATAGGTACAGAGACCCAATTGTTCACAGCAAGCACATTCAGCAGGAAGGAGCTTGCCATCAGAACTGAGGATTTTGGTGAGGTCCTTGGTGGAGGAAGACAGAGTGGAGCAGGAATTATTGGAGGACTTGAAAGTGGAGGAAGAGGAAGAGGGTTTGGAGGTGGAGGAAGAGGGTTTGGAGGAAGAGGAGGACTTGGACTGTTGCATACTGGAGGAAGCTTTTCCCTTTTGATTGGAGTTGCAGGATTGAGTGGCTTTGGACTTTTTGCATTCATCCTCACACTTCCAATGACAATTGTCAGCTTGTTGAGCTTCTAGGACTAATTGGTCAAAGTCAGCAGGTGGGTCTTTTTGAATCCACACATCCTTGAGGCATGTAGGGAGGCCATTGTAATACAGTTGGCAGAGAACTACATTTGGCCAACTGAGTTCATCAGTGTATTCCTTGAACAAGACTGTGTGTCAGTGGAGATGACTGTTGTGTGACATTTTGAGTGCAAGGAGTTTATCTGGTGCATGTCTGATGTGGTTGGGGTCACTGAAAATGGCAAGGGAGAATTGAGCCCAATAATTGACCTTTGGGTCTGTAGACCCAGCTTCGATGAAACAGCAGAAATGCCACTTAGCCATCCCATCAAGGTGGTAATGGCATAGATGACACAGGATTTTTTGGTCTGGAAAGTGTGGGGTTTGATATCAAAAATGAGACTGCACTTGAAGAGGAATTCTCAAGGCTTAGTGGGGTCATCACCACTGAAGGGAGTCAGAGCCTTAGCATTGCCCTCTTTGGGATGTGAAACAGGGGCAGGTGGCGCTGCCACCAGAGCCTGAATAATGGACTGAAGTGCTGGGATCAGACTCATGATGAAGGCCTGATTACTAGCCCACATAGTGGGATCAATGCCAGTGGGAGCAGGAGGCATAGTAGTGGGAGCAGTATTTTGAGGGACCTGATGCAGGGCTGGCTGGTGGATGAACAGTAGGGAAGGAAGAGGAGGTGGGACAACAGGAGGAGCAGAAGTAAATGGTGGGACAAGAGGAGTTGGATTTGAGGTAAGCAGAGTTGGATTTGAGGTAACAGTAATGGGATTTGTGGGGAGAGGAGTAGGATTTGTGGGAAGAGGAACTTGAGCAACAAGTGGTGTCGGAATATGGACTGGAGTAGATGATTGAAGTGGTGTAGAGGAATGCTGTGGCTCTTCTTGCAAAGGATTGGCTTCATGCTCAGTAGAGGCAAGGCCTAGTGCAGTGAGAGGGACAAGAGTGGAGTCTGACTCATTGAAATTAATTGTGCCAGGAATCCTTGTAGAAGGACCAGCTTTGGAAAAACATCCTCTGGCATTGCAGAATGCCATGATGAATGATAGAACTCAATTGAAGTTTTCGGATACTGTCAAAGATGAGTCCAATCCAAGGCTGGAGGAATAAATCAGAATTATATGTCTTTGGGATTCAGCATATTTCTTGAGTATCATATCAAAGACAATGGCAGAGGAATTGATAAGAGTAAGAAGATGGATTGGAACAGAGTAAGACCCTTAGGGAGATGATGGGAATGAGTAGAGGACTGGTTCTTAATTCGATCCAAAAACTAGAGAAGTATGAGGGAATACATGGGGGTTTAAATAGTAAAGAGGAATATGAAATAGAAAGTGGAGCCCACTTGCTAAAGTAAAACACTGTAGGTAAAGTGGAGTAATATGTCATTGTATCTGCCATATGTACCCAAGAGCCAATGTATCTGGCAGGAATCATAAGTCTGTATATCACTTCACCATAATTCCTATGAACCAACAGGATATGCATAATGGTAATTGGAGTCAGTTCAATTAGGTTCCAATCGATTTGGTTCTGATGGCTTTGGTGTAGTTGAATGGATAAAGGAAAAAATCGGAATTAAATCATGTAATGCACGGGGCATGACATGGCGGCATCAGGAATATCTGACAAATATTGCTGGATGGGGTGCATGGTGGCTGGCATGGTGGCCATGGATGGCTGAGTGACAGATGATGATGACAACAAAGGGATGATGGCAGGGTGTGTGACAGCCAACATGCACTGGACATGCACTGGCCTGGGCAGGACATATATATATCCTGTGCTGTTTTTTTACACTGTGCACAACAAAAAACCTGTCCCATTTATGTGACGTTTTGGCTGTTTTGCTGACCAAAACCAGGTGCCTAACCCAGGCATGCCTCGTCTCATGGCCTGGCCAGTTTTGCTTGACTTTGGTGGCATAAACCACTGGTGGGCACCAAAATGGCATGGGGCTGGGACCCTCTATTTGCAGTGATTGTACCTTTGTGAATGCTTCGAAACACCACCTACAGTTTGCTTTAAAGTGCTGGCTCTCTGGGGAGGTCCTGTGTGTTCAGGAAATTGGTTTATCATGTGAAACATCTCTCCTCTCAATTGGAGATCTTTACAATTTCATGGCAAGTCAATTATGGGTGTTGAGTGAGCATGACTCAATGTCACATCTCTGTGTCTGTCACATACCATGCCAGCCGTGACATTTCCAGGCTCACGGAAATGGTCTGGCGCGCCGGCTTCCCTTTTGAGGCACTAGCGCTCAGCTCGCCGACGCGCGATGGCCCTGCTACTCGGACTGCGGGGCATCCCGCCCTTCTATTTTAGTTTCGTTGCTCTGCAACGTGTTTCCAATGTACCATTTGATTTCTTATTATTTAATACTCATGTACTCGTTACCTAGTTCCTCAGTTTGAGGATCAACTTGAGTACCGGTCCCATTCTCATCCTTTCGTTCCCATCCCTAAGTCCGTTCCCGACGATGGCTGGTCGTCATCGGTAGTCCACGGCATTGTACGGTATATGCCCTATCCTGGCCACACGTCTGCCCTCCGACCGGACACGGCTCTGACAGTATCCTCAAACTTCCTGGTACTTGTCGTGCTCCACCATGGCTTCCCACTCTCATCCTTTCCACAATGTGCAAGGCCATTCCCGCTGAAGCACCACTCCGTCTTCCTCTTCCTACGTCTCTCCAGACACTAGTCCTGTCCGAAATCTCGCACCTCCTGGATCACTAGGTCTCAATGCTAACCCAGGTCCTTTGGTGCACCAGACCCCGCCACACCTCCACTTTCGTCCGCTTTCCACTCCGATCCACCAACCCACACCACACCCTCCTTCCACGCTCCTTTCCAACCATCCTCCTCACTCATTCCCTCCCAGTTGTCCTCCACCTCCTCCAAGACGTTATGCTCCACCTCCGGGAACACCTCCGTCCGCCTTCCTGCAACCCACTTATGTGCCAGTGGTGCCTCCCGCTCCTGCAGGGATCGACCCGGCGCTGTGGGCCTGTAACCAGGCACTCGTCTTAAGCCTCCTTCTGGCTATTCAGGCTATTCAGTACGCTCCGCCTCTGCCCTCTGCTCCATCTCTGCCCTACGCTCCACCTCTGCCCTATGCGCCACCTCTGCCCAAAGAGGGTGATGCCAAAGCCCCAACAGCTTTCACTGGTGAGGACCACACCAAGCTCCGCGACTTCCTCTTCAAGTGTGGCCTCATCTTCAACATGAAGCCACACACATACTCCACCGAGCAGCAACGTGTCCTCTACGCCATCCAGCACCTCAACGGCATGGCTAAGCGACATTTCCGTCGCTACATCGAGCTGGGGTCTACTGACCCAAAGGTCACCCAGTGGGCTTCCTTCGTCCAACTTCGCGCTAATGATGCTGATTGACAGTGCAATGCATGACAGCGGGGGGTTGTTCCGTGGCGGTTGCCAGCTTCTTCCGAGAGATCTGTCAGACGAAATCGGTGATAGCAGTATTGTACAATGTTGAGGCTGGGACCAATCGGGTGGGTGTGTGACGGTGTGACAGTCGTTCATGCTCGAGAAGCGTTTGAAGGGGTAGAGGTGTGTCGGCGAACATAGTGAATATAAAGATTTTTATATTTTATAATTACAGATAAAATTTATTACGGGGGAACTTGGACTCTACCACATCCGAGTGCAACCGCGACCTAGCCTCCCCATCCTGCTACCTAAGTTCGGAGGATGAGCATCCAGTAAGCGGGGTGGAGAAGCACAGGGGCTATGACGGTCGTATGGAGCCTTGCTGTGAGGTTACCCCCCCCAACGCGATGCTGACGTGGCACTCTCGCCTTCGTCTGAACGGGTGGCAGCCGGCCTCTACCCCCCCATCACGTTGGGTGACTCCAAATAGTCGATACTCATTACACGGTGGCTCGCCGTATGTGGAAAACAACCGCCCTTCGGGGCCAAGAGAAAAACAACCCCCCGGTCG
>Ga0307515_10006364_pt1 | contig 23639 bp, 6 predicted proteins | sample 17_EM_MG_FD_194513 | JGI IMG/M metagenome (GOLD analysis project Ga0307515, IMG submission 194513) | Populus trichocarpa ectomycorrhiza microbial communities from riparian zone in the Pacific Northwest, United States - 17_EM | ecosystem: Host-associated > Plants > Roots > Unclassified | place... | reverse complement strand
CTTAAGACCTTATATAACTAAGAAATTTCTAGGATATTTTTATCCTTATATTCTTCTAATAGCTTATTATCTTTATTATACTAGCATTCTATCTACTTATTTAGGTACTTTAGCGGTCTGTATTTATTAGGGTAACGGCTATAAAACTTTTAAAGCTTATAGGGACTACCTATAAAGTTCTATATAGGGTACTAAGTAGGGTCTAGGTTATATCCTTTCTAACTAATATAATACTTTAATATTCCCTTTATAAGTTTATAGGCTAGTATTTCTTTAATTTCCTATTTATTATCGCTATTAACTTAAATTAGTAGGGGAGGTTTATTCTTTTATCTAGGTAGTAGGTTATTTATAGCTTTTTATAGCTTATCTAGTAAGAAAATAGGGTAAACTTTAATTAAGTCTAGGAGCTTAACCTTATATAAGTTACCTACTTTATTAAGAATCTTATATAGTTCTACTATTTTATAGTTTAGCTTATAGCTAGGCCGTTTTATTTTTTAATTCTTTATTATAACCTAAACCATATCGCCTATAGTAAAGTTAGGCTTACGCCTATACTTATTTGCCTACTATTTTATTAATTTTTAGGCCTTTTTTAGGTTTATATAGGCTACTTTCTAGGCTTCTTCTAAGCGCTTAGCGTACTACTAGGCTTCCTTATAAGATAGTTTTTCGCGTATAGTCTAGGGCCCTTTTAGTTTTTTCTAGTTAAAGCTTATATAGGGTAGGTAACCTATTTCTAGTTAAATAGGGGCAAATCCAGTAGAGTTATGGGGTAGGGCCGCTTGGGCGTAGTCTATTAAGGGTAATAGTTTAGCTTAGTTATTCTAAAAGCAGTTAATAAAAGGCCGGAGCCTCTAGTCTAAGTATTAATTTATAATCTCCATTTAGCTATTTATCTAGGGGTAATATACTATAGAAAGCTTTAGCTTAATACCTAAGATTCGGGTAAACTTATTCTAAAAGGCTAATATAAACTATAGTCCGTAGTTAGATATAATAATATCTAGTAGTCTATAAATTTAGTAGACGTAGTAGATATATAGTTAGGCCGCCTCTTTAGCATTAATATTTTTATAATAGGGAATTAAGAACGGGCGCTTGCTAAAGCGGTTAATTAAGATTATAACTATATTATGTCCATTATGGTCTAAAGGTAGCTTATAAAAGTTTATAAAGATATATTACTAGGGGCGGTTAGGTATTAAGAGGGATTTTAATAGTCCTAGGGTTTTATCTCGTAAAATTATAGACCTATAGCAGTTATTGCAGTTCCGTATATAGCGGTTAATATCTATAATTATTTTAGGCTAGTAGTAGCGGTTGCTAATAATCCTATAGGTCTTATTTTTTTTAGGGTAGGCCGTAGAGACCTAGGTATGTACTTTAGCAATAAGCTAAGTCCGTAAGTTCCGTTCCTCTATTACTACTAGCCGTTTACAGTACTTAAGTAGTCCACTTTTAAGGGACTATAGGCTAGAAATATTCTTTACCTTTTTACAGTACTCCTATAGAGAAAGGGCCGTACGGTTTACCTATAGTAGTTTATTAATAAGGTCTAGTTTTATAAAGTTAATAAGGTATATCTTAGTATCTAAAGAGTCTATATTTAGTTCTGCCCGTATTTAAAAGTTAAGGTATTCTAGTTATAGTAGCGCTTAGGTCTATAATAAGATCTTTATAGCTATCTAGTTATTTATATCCTATTTATACCTTATAAGGGCGTTTATACGGTTAATAGCGCCTAGCTTATATATAATTAGGAAGTTAAACTAAAATAGGGTATCCGCCTAGCGCGCCTATTAGGCTATAAGGGCCTTTATTATTATAAAATATTCTAAGCCCTTATAATTAGAAACTACCTAAATAGACTTAGGGGTGCCTTTTAGTTAGGCTCGCCAGTGCTAAAAGCTAGTAATAATAGCCAGCATTTCTTTATCGTAAATTGGGTAGTTCAGCTTAGTATCTACTATAGTCTTTAAATAGTAAGCAATAGGGTACTATTCTCCGTTTATCTGCTTTTAAGAGTAAATGCTAGCTATAACACTATCTAAGGCATCGGTTTTTAGCATTAAGGGCTGTTCTAGGTTAAAGTAGGTAAGTAAGGGAGTAGAGACTAGTCGTTTCTTAAGCTTATTAAAGGCCTACCTATATATAGTGTTAAAGTAAAAGGGCCGATCCTTATAGGTAAGTAGGCTTAGTAGCTAGGTAATCCTACTATAGTTTTTAATAAAGCGTTAGTAGAAGTTATAGAACCCTAAGAATAACTACACCCCCTTTACGGTCCTTAGGGGTACCTATTAGTTAATTATAGCTATCTTTTCTAGGTCTGCCTTAATTCCATTTATACTAATAATAAACCCTAGGTACTTTATACGCTTAATACTAAATTTTAACTTCTTAATATTAGCTTAGAGGCCAGCTTTCTAAAGCCGTTATAGGACTTTATAGATATACTCTTTATATTCTAGTTTATTTTTAGAGTAGATTATAATATTATCTAGGTATACTGTATAGAAGTTATTAAGGTAGTTAAATAGTATATTATTTATATATTGTTAGTATATAGCCAGTCCGTAAGTTAGTCTAAAAGGTAGTACTTTATATTTATATATTCTGTAACGGGTTTAAAACATAGTAAGGTTTTCTAATTTAGGGTTTATCCTAATTTAGTAAAAAGCCTAGCGGATATTAAGCTTTGTAAAGATCTTAGCTCTACTTATTTGGGTTAAAGTCTTATTAAGTAAAGGCAGTGGGTAGCGGTCTTTAAGGGTTAAATTATTAAGCTTATAGTAGTCGATATAGAAATAAAGTCCTCTATTTAGCTTTTTAGTAAAGAGAATAAGTAAGTTAAAAGGGGCTTAACTAGGCTTAATAAAGCCCTTATCTAGGTTATTAATAAGATACTGCTTTATGGCCTATAACTCGGCAGTAAATTACTATTAGAGGGGGCTATAGCTAAGGGTAACTACCTTATCCGGCTCAATTTCAATCTTATAGTCGTATGGTTGGTAAGGTAAAAGGACATTAGACACTGCTTTAAAGAAGGTATTTTTAAATTTCTAGTATTAACGGAGCAGTTTCTGTTCTACTAACTCCTTATCTATAAGCTTACCTTTCTCTTAAACTAGGGCTTCTTTCTCTTTAATTATTTAATTAATTTTATATAAGCTAGTTATAAAGGTAATAATATTAGGCTGAACTAGGTTTTAGTAGAATCCTATAGCGCTAATATAGCAGATATTAACTGGTAGGAGGCCCGTAGGTTTCTTTACGGATATTTATTAGGCCGTATTTTGCGGTATAAGGTTTATAGTCTTCCTTAGCTTACGTTTTATTTTCTATAAGTTATCCTTCTAGTTTATTAGTTTAGTATATTATCTAATATCCCTAGCCTTCCTTTATAGCTGCGTAGGGCCTAAGTTCTCTATTAGGGACTTAGCTAGGCTACTACTAACTTCCTAAGTCTTTAGTGCGGGTAGTATAATATAGGTAGTTTGGGGGCGGCGTAGTATACAGATCTGTTGCGGATTAAGCTGTATATCCTTTTTAAAAGCCTAGTCCCTACGCGTTATATTAGCCTAGTAAATAGTATTTATCTACGGCCGTATAAGGTTTTCTATTATAATACTAATCTCTTTTATAAAGGAAGGCGTTAGGGGTATAGTTTTGGGCTAGATAAGCTGCCTATTTTATATATTAAGCTATAAGCCTAAATAGGTTAGCCATTTTCTCCCTAAGATTATATTATAGCTTCTAAGGTCTATAATAAGGAAGGGGATATTATACTACCTTCGTCTATTAACGCGGAGGTAGATCCATAAGATAGTTATAATAGGTGGCCCTATTTATCCGTTATAACCATAAATAGGGATTAGTTTGGGTAGTTCTTTAAGGGGTATATTTAAAAAGTTAGCTAGTTTTACGGCGCACTTTATATTAATTAAGGTAAAGGCATTTGCTTCTAAGTTAGCTAAAGTAAAGGTTAAAACTTAATATTTATTACGGAATAAAGTATAAGGGATAGTGTAGCTTCTTCTACTAACTAGCTAACCTAGATTAATATATAATATATTAATCCCTTTTAACCCTAAAGAGGAGTCTTCCTTTAGGGTTCCTCTTTTTCTGGCTTTGTACTATCCTCCTAAATTAATAGGAGCTCGTTTATCTTTACCTTTATTAGGTAGTTCCTTATAGGATAGCCTATTTAACTATATAAGAAATAAGCTCCTTAATCGCTAAAGGCCTATATATAGGGGTTGCTATATATAGGCCGGGTGTACACCAGGCCCGTAGTAGGGGTAGCTATATAGCTAGCTACTAGGTTAACTGTAGGAGTTGCTAATTATACTAGGGCACTACGGGTTATACTTATAGTACTTACGGCCTAGTTTATAAGGTTTTTAGTTTTTAGCTAATTAGTGCGTGCCTTAATTTAATAGAGGCCTTAGTTAATAGCTAGGTAATAGTCTATAGGTTCCTTTAATATCTGTGCTATAGTATAAGCTAGTAATACGGCCCGCTATAGGTCTAGGGTAAGCTTATTAAAGAGGTCTAGTAGTAGGTCTTCCTAGGGGATTTGGGCCTATCCTACTAGGTATAAAAAGCGGGTTTAAAAGGCCGAAGAGGTCTCCGTTGTTTTTATATTTAGGCTTTTATAGCTAAGGCAAGCGTTTTATACTTTAAAAGGGTCTTTATAAATAGAAGATAAGTATTTAATTATTTCTTCTTTAGAGATAAAGGGGTTTACTAAGTCTTTAGTATATTACGGGCGTAAATACGTTTAGGCGTCTCTACCAGTACAGCTAAAGACATAAGCTATTTTAGCTTGGGCGTTAGGGAAATAGTTTATATTAACTTTAAGCTTATCCCGTAATTAAAGCTTCTAATTATTAAATATAGGGTCGGTTTTGTCTATAAGTAGCGAGGGATCCATAACCTTTGCTAACCGCTTTAGTACTATATAGGCCTTAGTAGATCCACTAAGGCGCTAGGATAGGGCCTAAAGGACTATAGCAAGTCTTTAGTTATTTAATAATAACTTATTATTAGATATAGGGGTATCTTTAGCTTTAAGCAGCTCTCGCAGTTATTTAATTTTGGTATTAGTAGCCGCAAGCTCCGCCTAGGGGGTTAAAACGTTAATTATTTCTTTATCTAAAGTATTTAAGGGTCCTATAGCTGCTTTACCTACTACTATATTTTATGGTATAGTGGTAAGGGTATTAGGTAATTCTGGGTAATTTCTTTAGGGGTTTTAGTCTATATATGTCTTATAGGTCCTTTCCTTAGGGTTCTATTCTTTTCTTTTAGGTCCTATCCTTATGGTCCTAGTAATATCCTTAGGGTCCTATTCTATGTTCTTATAGATATATTTAAGTTCCTTCTTAAGAAGAAAAAGTAGAGTGAGCTTTAGATAATGTTAGCGACTTAGTTAATCAAGGTATAGGCACAGTAAAAGGGACGCGTAAGCCTATATAATTGGATTGTCTATAAACGAGAATCTAAAGCTAGGGAAAGGAAAGGAGAAGAAGAGTAGCGCCGTTTAATGTTTTATAAGATCTTCGCGTCACGTGACCGCAATATGCGGCAATCTGTGGCAACTTGCTGGTGCGTAGTTCTACTAAGTCTTATTAGTGCCATAACAACTAAATTAAATTAAAGGCCGTTCTATACTACTATATCCGTCCCCTACTAAAAAGATCGCTATCTCCTAACGTTATCTTTTTATAAGAGCCTTAATTATAGATTGCCTAAAATAAATAAAAAGTTACTAACTCTTTATTAAAGCACCTATTTTAGTAATAGCCGCATTAACCTCTTCCTTAGAAACTACTTTTTCTATACCTATTTTGGAGACTATTAAATAGCGTATAATAGTAATATAAGTAGTTAGTTTAAGTTTTATAAATAAGGCTAAAACTAGTTTAAAATATAAATTAAGACTCCAAACTAGGTATATAGCTAATTAAATTAAATAAACCGGATAAAATATATAGATCTTAGAGTAATATAGTATATAAAGTAGTAGAAGGGCTTAAGGAAAATATAGAGGAGTTATATAGAGTAAGGAAATAGCCTATAAAGGTATAGTTTAAAAGTTCCTAGCCCCCTTACGCTACAAATACGCTACAAATAAGCCACTAAACCTCTTTTTTAGCGTCCGGATTAGGAATAAAGCTAGTATAGAAAATAAAATTTTGCTCTCTATAATAAGAGTATAGATATATAACATTATAATAGCTACCTAGTATAGTGGTAATATATAGGATTACTACTTCTGCCTACTACCTCGCCTACTACCTTGTCCAGTACCCCGCCCACTACCCTATAGCGGCTTCTTTCCTTTTAATAACTTAGCCTACTACTACTGTAACTCCTACTGCTATAGCCCCTACTACTATTATAGCTCTTATTTAGGCTTAATAAACGTCTTATTAAGTAGCTTAATTAGTAGGCGTTATTATAGGTTTTATTATAGCTTTAGGGGTAGAGCTTATAGTAGTTTAGGAGGTAACCTTAGAGGCTCTTAAGGTAGCTCTTAGGATGGTTCTTAAGATAGTTTATAAGCTTCTTATATTGCGAAGATAGTAGTAAGGGCAGCGCCGGTAGCGCTCTTAGCTACTATTACTAGTGCCTTCTTTAGAGCACGTCGCCATAGCTTTAACTTTGGCTTTAGCTATAGCTCTTTTACCGTAAATCTTTATAGTAAGGGCCTGAGCCTTTATATAGATATTATATAAGTTACATATTATAAATAGTAAGATATAATAAGGATTTAATGGGTTTTAAAAGCCTATGGAGTATAGTATTAAGAGGAGAGTTCTATACACCAGTGCGCGCCAAGTATTACCTACGCTATACTAAGCCACTAAATGCTAGCGCACGCTATAGGGGGGCCAGGAACTTTTAAACCATACCTCTATATAAAGCCTACTATTACGGAATAAATATAAGCGATAATAATATATAACAAAGTAGATATTATTAAGCTATATATATAAACTATATAGTAAAGTCAAAACGTTATATAAAGAAAAGAAGTAAGAGGGTACCTAAGAAGATAGGATATAAATATATCATTAACTTAGTTACTAGATTAATAGGCACGTACTATACGCTATTACGGTTCTAGTAGAGTTTGGTAGGATTCAGCGGATTTAATAAAGTTCAGTAGAAATATAGATATTAGACAACTAGTACCTTAGTAGTAAAAATAGGTAGGCGTATACGAGATATTATAGGGGTAGTCCTATAATAATTAGCAGAATTCGGTAGAATTCTAAGGACTTAGTAGAATATAGCAGTAGAAAAGGTAGGCGCGTATAAGGTATTACGGGGGTGGTCCCATAACACTTATATTACTTACCTTAGCGAGCTTTAATATAATCAGTGTGTCCAATAGTTAGCTTAGCTACGAGCTCGAGCAAAATAGCTAACTAACTACGTTAATTGAATCGCTCGCTGTCCGCTAACTATTGGATAACATACGCTAACCGTTACGCTGTTAGCTGGCTGTCCTAATTAGAAAAGTAGTATAAACTTTATAGTATTCCATTGCGGGTTTTTTATAGCACCTCCCTATATATAAATATTAATAGTACTCATTTACTACTTTGCTATAACGTAATTAAATTATTAACCATTTATACAGATTATTAATAGTAATATATAGAAGCTATATTAAAAGTATAAACCTTTATTTTTATATTATTATAATATATAAGTATATTTAAGATTTATATATTATTACGGCACTGTTATAGACCCTAGTTAGGGGCTTAGCCGAGCTAAACCTTGGCGCTATATATATAGACATGTCCTTTCCTCGACCTTCTTCTAGTCCTTATCTTGGAATTCTCGTTTACTGGCTACTAATAGATTTTGTCCTTTTAACTAAGCCTTTACATATATATATTATTATAACTATATACGTAAATAAAACAGATTAATAGCTACCCTCTATTATACTACTATAAAGCTATTATATAACTAGCTACTTATAAATAATATAAATAGTATAGTAAAGAAACTATATTAAAAATATAGAGCTTTAATTATATATAGTTATAATATAGTTAAGGGTAGTTAATACCTAATTTAATTAATTTTAGTAATAGTATACGTACTAAGATATTTCTTAGTATATAAATACTTATATAAGCGAGAATACTATAGCTAAGTAAGAGATCCCTATAGGTTTCTTATTACTTAGCGTATAATTAACTAACCGGATCTCAGCTAAAGATTTAAATATCCTTAACTTCTACCAAAAGCTATAACTTACTACTAAATCTTACCACTGAGGCAGCGAGCTGTCAGCTAGCTGCAGTCTTATAGCTGACTGACTGCCACAACTCTATCCCTTGACACGGTAGGGTCCTTTGCCAAGGTCGCTTAATATTCACGACTGGATTCAATTGGATATTTATATTAACCCAGCTTTTCCGATTGGTTTATTCTTATCGATAACCTAAGGACCAAAATTGCCGTGTCAAGGGATAAGCTCGCTGACTGCTTATGTTATCAGCCTCTTGGCAGCGACGCTGACTCTTGGACACACTGTCCACCGTTGTAAGGGATAGTTTATTGTACATTATAAACAAACAGCTAGATCCCGCCACTAGAATACTTCGTTCATTCGCTTCTACATAGCATGTCAAGTACCCGTCCGCCATAATCTATACTCAATTTAGAATCATGGGCGTGGTATGGAACCTCCGATACAGCAAAAGGCCAATTGCAAATGTTGTCATTGAGAGCAGCCGTGGCTAATCACGATTCAGGGCCACGTTGGACTCTCACGGCAGCTTCCTCATAATCAATATTCTGGCAAATCGGACATCGTTGATCCGGGAGAATATCCCACTTCGGGTGGTTGTCATCTGCCAAGATCTCTTCGACTGTAGGCTTGGGTCCCGTGTCGGAACAAGGCTTTCCTCTGCTGTGCTTCAAAGCGCAATACACTTGTGCAATTAATACATGTGCTTCTAAATTGCTTGCCCCTATAGTGTGAGAACATCGCTCGCCTACTAAAGCTCGCCATCCTTCACACATTATTGGTTTTCAAGTTCAGTGATTTGGGGACTATAATGTTTTAGTTAATAATCTCTATCTTCTCGGCGTATCAATTAGGTTTACTGTACCGTATGTGTAAGTTGATCGTGGCTGTAAGTGGTTTCCTAAGCCGTTTGCTGGATATTTTTAGATGAAATTTAAATTTGTAATATCTTGACGAGTTATTGATGAATTTTAGTACAGACGGAGATGTAGTTGAGCTCAATCGATGTTAGGCTGTTGGATTGAAGTATTGAGTAGCTGAGGCTCAAAGTTGGTCAGCAGATAAAAGGTTAATTGGATGGTGTAGACAGCTAAAGATCGTGCTTAGTTCCTGGTACGCTATTAATGGAGGGCAGATTGTGGCAAAGAAGATAGGAAAGTATCCCTACGGGTACAGGATCGGCTACAGTAGCCTGCAAATAAAGCTCTTACAGCCCTCTTTGTTTAAAAAGAGCTATCAAAGCCCAAATTAAGAGGGCTAGATTAGCCCTTTATGGTTAATTATATATTATTAGCTTTAATAGTTCCTTTTTAGTTTATATAAAGATTTACTTTTTTTTCCTACAAAAATTAGTAACTTTTCTCTTGTTGTGGTAAACGCTATGTATATATCCTTTACCTTCGTGCTTTTATACCTTCCTCTTTGTCTTTCTTTTTTTCTTTCTCTTTTTCTTCCTCCCTTTTTTCTCCCTGTGTCTCTCTCCTCTCCCTCTTTCTTTTTCCCTTCCGTTTTCCTCTCTCCCTACTTACCTATTTTTTTAGGAGTCTATGGCTAATATAGTAATAGATAGAATCGCGTTATAAATCGATATATAAAAAGAAGGCAGAGATAAAGGTAGAGGTAGAGGTAGAGGTAGAGGCAGAGGAAGAGGTAGAGGTAGAGGTAGAGGTAGAGGCAGAGGTAGAGGTAGAGGTAGAGAGGCAGAGAAGCAGAAAGGCAGAGAGTAGAGAGGCAGAGAGGCAGAGAGGCAGAGGCGTATAAGGGACGAGGTGATGGGGTGGTGACGGGGCGGTGACGGAGTGGTGATGGAGTCGTCGGAGTTGTCGGCGGTATCGGAGGTGGTAGAAAGGGAGGCCTCGAAACGAGGTAGCAAATATATAGTAGACTAGTTTAGTATTTCTACTATATTACGTATTTAGGGGCCGTTCGGTTTCAACGCTAGAACCAATCTAGAGGCTCCAGAATATAACCGATCTGGGGCTCGTATCTGAATCTGATGCGATCGTTCGATAGAACTGACGACTTTCTGATCTGAAGACCCTACAGATCCGCAACCGCGTCACATTTGTAAGCTAGCCCGTATATAGCAGTTAAAATGAGGTTCTTAGCGTTAGATTAAAATGGAGCTCTAAGCTCCTAATTTAGAAATTAGATTAATCTAGAGCTCTCGCACTAGTCCGTTACGAAATGAATTGGAATCCTTGGCATGCAGATCCCCAATTTTTACACCCAAACTTACGTGTAAACCGTAAGATAGTCTATTCCTACATTAAATGCGCCTTATTGTCGATATAACGTCCCTATCGTCCGTTAGTAAGTTAAAGCCGACGTCGCCCTCAGTGTGTCCGACAGTCAGCCTAGCTACGAGCTTGAGCAAAATAGCTGACTGACTGCGTCAATTGGATCGCTCGCTGTCCGCTAACTGTTGGATAACGTACGCTGACTGTCACGCTGTCAGCTAGATGTCCCAATTAGGAAAAATATAATCTAAAGATTAATTAAATTACTAGTTAAGTTAAAATTTATAATACGCGAAGGCGTAAGATATAATAGGCGACCAGTGTGTCCAACAGTCAGCTTAGCTGCGAGCTCGAGAAAAATAGCTGACTGACTGTCAATTAGATCGCTCACTGTCCGCTAATTATTGGATAACGTACGCTAACTATTAAGCTGTTAGCTAGCTGTCCCAATTAGGAAATTAGTATAAACTTTATAGTATTTTATTGCGGTTTTTTAGTAGCACCTCCCTATATATAAATATTAATATTACCTAATTAGAATTTAGCCCTAATTTATCTAATATAGTATTTAAATATAGCTAAATTCGTCCTATATACCTATAGAGGCTTAAAAAGGTAAGTAAAATAGTTAGTAGTAAAGGCTCCGGAGGCTCTATTTTTATATTAGATTTAATTAAATATAAGGCTCTTTTTAATATGTCTTACTAAGCTAGCTTATAGCTAGTAAAATTAGTATTTGAGCTTATTAACTAGGGTATAGTTTAAGCTCTACTAAAGTTAACATAGTTAATTAACTAGGGTATAGTTTAAGCTCTACTAGAGTTAACATAGTTAATTAAACTGCTAGATTATCCTATTAATAGAAAATATATAGCTATAGTTCTAATTAGCTAGAGGCTCTTATAATATAGAATTATCTTAATTATCTAATCTAGTATTATTATTAATTAGAAAAGGGGAGGAAGTAGTTAATTTATAAACTCTATGCGGTATTAAAGAAGTTAGGTAATATATAGATTATAAATTTAATAAAAAAGAAGTAGACGAAGAAACTCCACTACTTAGCTAATGTATAAAATATATGTAACGGGACCGGCCCAGTACAGTAGGAATGTCTCGGTAAAACACTCGACAGATGAATTTCAACGCTTTAACCAAATTCTGCCGAATTCTGCCAGCTCGAACGACTTCTGCCAAATTCTGTCAGATCAGTCGAATTCTACGAAGTCCGTCGAAGACCGCGTGCGCACGTGCGCACGCATCGACCACCAAGGACCCCTGATTATTTAATTATAGGATTCTCTCGTTATTCCTTTCTCTTCTTTACGCAACGTCTTGTACTCTGCAAGAGCTATATACCCTTAGATTTAGATAGAATTTATATTGTTCCTTCGAATCTTCCCTAAAGCCTATTCGCGCCCTCATAATATAAAATAGTAATATTTTATATAAAAGCATTATATTATAGTACGTAATAGATATATTAAAGAAAATACTTTATTTATTCTCGCCTATATAAGTATTTATATAGTAGGAAATATCTTAGTACACACCCCTATTAAAATTAATAAGTATTACTACTTATATTTTAACTAGATATAATATAGTAAAGATACTATATTAGAAATATAGAGCTTTAATTATATATAGTTATAATATAGTTAAGAGTAGTTAATACCTAATTTAATTAATTTTAGTAATGATATATATACTAAATATTTCTTAGTATATAAATACTTATATAAGGAAGAATACTATAGCTAAGCAAGAGATTCCCAGAGGTTTCTTATTACTTAGTATATAATTAACTAACCGGATTTTAGATAAAGATTTAAATATCCCTAACTTCTACTAAAAGCTATAGCTTACTACTAAATTTTGCTACTAAGGCAGCGAGCTGTTAGCTAGCTGTAGTTTTATAGCTAACTAACTGTTATAACTCTATAAGCTCGCTAACTGCTGGCAACACTAACTCTTAGACATACTATAGGCGACTTAAACAGTATAGTACTAAGTTAGAGTAATCTATAAAGAGATTAAATAAGGTCTAAGTTATATACTAAAGAGGTATTATAAATGTAGAAAAATTATAAAGTTTAGAAAGCGAGAAACTTATAGAATATATATAAGATATAATTAGAACTAAAAACTAGTCTAAAGTTCTTTTTAATCTATAAATTAACGGAAGAGGAGTTAAGAGTACTTAAGGAGTTTATCTATAATAAAAAACTTATAAAGGAGATATATTTAACTATTATGGTTATTAGTAGGGCATTTAGTACTATTTATACTAAAGAAGAATACATTAACGAGTTTATTATAGTATATCTTGATATTAATATTAATTACTTTTTATTATTTAGGCTATATTTTTTTTACTAGTTTCTAAAGTATCTAAGAAAGATATCTTAACTCCGCCTTACCTTACTAAGTTAAAGAGTTAACTAGAACTATAATTACCTTATATATTTAGTAGGTTAGTTTATTAGTAATTTTTCTACTAGTCACTCTCTTATATATAAGGTAATAGTACTTCTAGTATACACTAAGCGAACTAGAAAGCTTTATCCCGCGCCGTTTTCTACCCCCTTTTCCTTATTTCTAATTTAGGAACTAGTTAAATAATTTATAAATAAGCTAATATAAGAGGACTTAGTACGTTTTCTTAAGGTCTTTCTCTATATAGATATAGTATATAGAAATTGTTAACTCTCTATTAAGTTAGGCCTAAGAGAAAGCCACTAAATAGGTTATTGCTTACTAATACTAGTATTCTTTAATACGGTTAAGAAGATTTATACTATTATTAGCGTAGTTTTACGCCGTAAAATTAGGTTTCTTAAACTCTTCTAACCATTTAAGGTAGTAATCTAGTAAATAGTCTTAATCTTTATAAAATTATACTTAAATAGACGCTTTATAAGCATTTTCCGATTTAGTAGTGCTATTGGCGTCGCTATAGATATTACTATTAGCGTTACGATTAGTATTACTATTGAAGACGGTCGGTTCTATCCTATAGGTATTACCATCGCTATCCATATCTATATACTTATTGTTAGTAACACTAGATAATAAGCTGCGATTTAATAATTAAGCGCGCTATATTCTAAAGAGCTAGAAGAGAACTTAAGGTAATAATAGGGGGAAGATCTAGAGAGTAATATAGGGTTAAGGAGATAGGAGGGTAAAGAATAAGAGAAATAGGGCCTAGGTTAAACGGGTTAGAGGTAGGGGCTATAGAGTATAGGTAGCTTTAGCGCCAGGCGCGTAGAAGGGTTATATTTCTAGATAAACTAGTCTACCCGTAAAATGGGGCACAGGCTAGTAAGCTTAACGTTAGACCGGAAAGCAAGATGCTCTGTAGCTAGAAGCACTTTTCTATCAATAAGATAACCTCTTCGCTCTAGCTCTAAGACTTCCACGTGCGTGCCAGGTTAGCCATACTAGTTGGCATAGAGGGATGCTCTAACCCAAGCACCCTCTTCCTCGTCTCTATCACTTGCACGTTTAGCTCTTCCGCCTTCTCCCACCGCCCTTGATTCCAACACGTCAACGCTAGGTTGGCTATGCTAGTCAGCGTGGAAGGATGCTCCGGCCCAAGCACTATATTGAACATCTTCATCACTCGCACCTCTAACTCTTCGGCCCCCTTCCACCACTCCTAATCCGCAATCTGGAATACCACCTCTTCTGTGATCTAGACGTCGGCCGCTCTTCACTCCAGTAGAAGCGTCATCACTGCGTTCCCACCCCGCCCATCCCCTGCCGCTGCCCCGACCACCCCCCCCCCCATAATTAGAGATAGTTACTAAACATATACGTACTCTAGGAATTATTCCTTATCATATCTATCCCCTACTCTTGTTGATTCGAGTTAAATAGACTGCGAAGGCCTTATCTAGCCTTGCAGGCACCGGAACCTCTATAGGCTTCAATGAAGACAGCTGACGTGGATACGAAATGCGAATATCTCCACACTTGGCTTGCGTTACCTCGTTTTGCCTCGGTCGTTCTTTGTCAGTCTCTTCTCCCAATTTCCGCGCTCACGAAGGTACTGGTTCCTTCTTAGAGCCTTACTTCCTTTACCGCGACAAATCAGTCCGGCCCCTCTGCATTTCAAGCCGCTCCTCCCACGCCTCAGCTCCGTACCTCCCCTTGAAGGCTAGGGCAGACGAGTTAGAGCAGAAGATCATTACTACAGGTGCGACACCGATGAACGAATTTGGCGACTTGGAGAAGCATAACGAAGGGTTGGAGCAGCATAACAAAGAGCTGGAGAAGCGGAATAGAGAAGAAATGGAATGGCAGATGAAAGCGCTAGAGCAAGAATTGGAAACGGCAAACACAGACGCTGTTGAACTACCAAGGCAGCTCGACAGAGTACTGGAACATCGAAACTAGGACTTAAAGCACCACTAGGATATCCTCCGCTTAGAGATCAATTCTTTCAAGGATAGCTTTGCGTCGAAGGAGTGGTATTAAAAGCAGTGCTTTTATCCATATTCAATATTGTTTAACATTTACTGAATATTAAATATTTATACTTAATATTCAATATTAATACAATATGTTTAATACTAAAAGTTATTAAATATTAACAATTTTTGGAGTTAAGGTGGTAAAAATAAGGTGTAAAATGCCTCGTGTCGGACGGACAAGTCACTCATAAGAACTCTGTCGATTGAAGCTGGCTCTAGAAGCTCTCTATATACATGGCGTTGGGGCAAAAGACTGACGACGACTCTGACGACGACACTGACGACGATTTGGAACTATTACTTAATCGCCACTAGGTCGACATTGCCACTTAGTCGGTGATAGGTAATGAATAGGTAATAGAAAATAGATAGTAAGACATACGATGGCAAGAAACAGGGTGTGAGTTATAAGGTGGTACTTGACAGTGACCTTAACGTTTGACACACCCCCCTAGCTGCTTAGTCTTGACTAAGCAGCTAAATAAAAAATAGAAAAAGTCATGATACTAATTTGGTGTTAAATTAAAGAAATCCTCTATAGAGTTACCTTATCTAAATATCATCTAAATTAAATTAAATTTAATCCTTAATATTAATGAGATTTAATTGTTAAACGAACGCCTTATGTTTCTAACATGGTAGGGCCTTTATTAAGCCATCTGCGACTATAGCAGCAGTAGGTGTTTAATTAATTCTAATTTAACTATTACGTACTTCTTAGTGTAGCTAGTGGTGGTGTATATTAACGTGTTAAAGCTTTATAGATAGCTCTTGTCCGTCCTTTATAAGCAGTTAAATTGTCTATAGATTGTTATAGTATATTGTTTATTCCTTATCTAAGGACAATTTAATTTCCTTAAAGAAGTGACTTTACTAAATTGACTTAGTTCCTATATGGGATAGAGCCGTAAGCTCTACCTTTATACTTAACTTTATTACTAGCGTCTGCTTTATAGAGCGCCAATTAATTGCTCCTCTAAATAGGGTAAATAAATATCCTTCCGTACTATATCTGCTTGTTAAATTATCTTTAAATGCCGCGTTACTTACCCCCGTAAAGGCTTAACTTCCTACATTTTATCCTAAGTATTTAATTGCCAGAGTCCTATTCTAATATAGGTATATAATTACTTATTAAGCTGCGGCGTTATAAAGAGGTAAGGGGTTTTATAGGAACTCTAATAGCTTGCTTAAAGCTCTAGCTGTATTAGGTCTTATAATACAGGTTATATAGAGTAGTAATCTAACTATCCTTTAGTAGACGTAGATCTCCTACTTTAAAGCTTCCTCCAGGTTAGGTAGGAGCTTATTGGTGCTTATAGGTATACTAACTAAGTATATATTAGTTAGGTGAAATGCATTAGCAATCTTCTTAATATAGGAGTCTTAACAGAGTTATAGCTTTCTTTAACTTCTATCTCTTAAGACTTAAATTCCTAGGAACTAGGATAGTTTACCTAGGTCCTTTATCTTATATTTCTTTATTAGTACTTCCTTAAAGCTCTAAAGCTCTAATTGATTTTCTTTAGTAGAGGCGACGCAAATATCATCTATATAGAAGAATATAATTAGTAAGTTATTGTGGTAAAGACACGGCTCTCTACTAACGGGCCTTAACCCTAATTTAATAAGTTAATTGCTAAAGTCGTTATACTAAAGATGTGGCGATCATTAAAGTCCATAGAGAGCTCTATATAGTAGTAGACATTTGCCCTTAATAGCAAATCCATTTAGATACTTAATATAGACTATCTCGTTAATTAGGCTGTTCGCGAACGTGTTAACAGCATTACCTTACTAAACGTCTAAATTGAATGCTGTAATAATTGCTGCGAGAGCTCTAAAGACTCTAGTTACTAGAGTTGCTATATAGGTGTCCTTATAGATTAATTCTTATAGGTTACCTCTGATATAAAGTTGGGCTTTAAATTTTATTAGGTATCCGTTTATATCTATTTTGTAGGTAAATACCCAGGTAATAGGTACCGTTTTAATTAATAGTGTTTTATCTACGGCTTTAAACGTTCTACAATTGTCTAGGTCTGTGTACTCCTTTATAGTAGCTACTAGGAACTCTATCTTGTACTAGTAAGTTAGTAGCTCCTTCTAATTCTTAAGTGGAGGTGGAAGCTCATTATAATGTATTTTTCTTTAATATTTAAGCCCTGTATAAAAGGCTGCTTAAAACGGTTAGAAGGTATCTACCTCTTTAAGGTAAGTTAAATAAGCTTTATTTTGCTTTATTAGCTTCTTTAATCTTCTTTCTTATATAATATTATCCTTAGAGACCTTAGCTAAGTCCTTCTTTCTTAACTCCTCTAGATTAATTTTAATATACTTAAAACTAGGGCGTTAACAGATAGATAGAGCGGAGAATTTGGAGGTGCTTAAGGTGCTTAAGGATTCTACATTAGTAGGAATTAATTAAGGCTCTAGCGTTAATTCTAGTATAGGTAGGCCAGGTAGAGGATTAGTCTTAGAGGTGTCTACTATAATTACGTTATCGCCTTAAGTATCTAGCTCCTTACGGTCCCAATTTCCATAAGAATCTATGTGTTAATTTCCATTATTTTCAACTCAAATTTTATCTAGAATCTTATTATCCTTACTTATATCTTTTACTAGGTCTTCCTAGAGCGTCCTATTAGGGTTAATTACGTTAATTATGTTTAGCATTTAATCGGCCTTCTCCCGAAGTAAATTTGCTAGATTTAGCTGGCTATTATTATAGACAAGTCGCTTATTAAACGTAACGTCTCTTATACAAATCACCTTCCCTTTACCCAGTATATATATTCAAAAGATATTTGTTAAATTATACCCTACTAGATACCTAATATAGGCTCTAGGAGTAAGCTTTTAGGTGCGAGAAATGTTATACTTAAGTGGGTAGGCTCTACAGCTATAGGCACATAAGTAAGCTATATTTAGCTTAGTTGGTAAAAAACCTATTACTAACTAAAGCTTTTTAAAGGGGGTCTTCCAGTTAAGCCGTTGGCTTAGTATCCTATTCGTTATATACGCTACTACTTTAAAGACTTTGGGCTAGAGATCTTTTAGTAGTTGTGCTTTAATTCGCATACATTAAGACTTTATAATAATCACCCCCCTAGAATGTTCCGTAGAACCATTTTGTTTTAGTGTATTTAGAGCTAAGTACTCTACTATAATACCCTTTTTGGCTATCTAGTCATTAAATTTGTTTCTAAGCGATGACTTGTTATTAATATAAATTATAGCGACTTTAAAGCTATAGTGTCATTTAACTACATTATAATACTTAATAATTGCTTGGGTGGTTAATAACTTCTATATAAATGTCTTAACCTTATTTATTCGTATCAAATCGTTAAGAAAATATATTACGTATTTATATTTATTATAAGCTTTAATTTCCTAAATCAAATCCATATATATACGGTAGAAGGGTCTCGTTACTTTGTTTATAGGTGTCCTTCTTAATATAATCTTATAAGCTTTACTAACTGCATAGGTCTTATATTTAATTGTTATAGGGCCTTATAAAATCGCCTTAGTTACTTTTTTAGGTAATTTCTTAATTATAGCACTTCCTGCGTGTCCGAGTCGACTATACTAAAGCCATCCGTCTACCTTTTAATTCGGTAGAGGTTCCGTTAATTTAGCCGCAAAGGACGCGTCCTCTGTCCTAGGCTTTAATTTGTTATATTTGAGGGTTATCTAACCGTAGTAATATCCGCAATATGCGAACTTCTCGCCACTGTGACGGTAGAGGTAGTTGCCCTTATTATGCTAAAAGATACCTTTTTTATTAAGCCTTTAATTATAGACTAGATTTGTATAAAATCCTAGTATATACGCAGCGTTAATAAGATAGATCTTCTGCTTTCCTAATGGGGTGATAACTATAACTTTAGCTGTTCCGAAGCCTTTGATATTTTCTATATCAGATCCTATATATAACTGATCACTAGTTAGTCAGATATCACCTATAAACCCTACTTAGTCGTTAATAATATATAGGGTCGTTGTAGGGTTAAGAATTACACTATTACGGAGAGCGTAATTAGATGCGATATAAGCTCTAGCTTGGTTAACTGCGAAGCTTCCGTATAGTTTACTGGGTAAGCTCTTCTACTCTATATTCTCTGTATTCTCTAGCTTCTTATTAGATAAGGCTTGGCTCCTTAATCGGTTAATTAAGGCCTTAAATTCGGGTGAAGCCTTAGTAAGCTTCTGCTCTACTAACTACATTTTTAAGTTATTTGGTTTCTAACCCAATAGTCGAATTAACTTAATAAGGTAGAAGCATTTCTTTTACAAATGTAGCAATCCGCATAGGCACGGCTTTGTCCATTCCTTATCTAACCTTCTTAAAGATTTAGCTTCTGGTTTGGTTTCCGATTTAGGCTTATTAATTAGCTCTCCTTTAAAGCTTACTATATAGGAGCCCTGCTGGCTCCTTACCTTCTAAGCTAAGTTTAATTAATAATAGTTTTAATAGACCTTGATAATAACTTAAAGGGTAGGTAGTTTTTCCTTCTTTCTCTTAAGGTTCTGTAATTCGTTTTTCTAGTACTCTAACTATCCTAATGAGATAGATTTAACGGCATATACGAAGTCCTTAACTGGTTAATCGCCATCTACCTTAGGTAGTTTAACCTTCTTGCAGTTATTGTACACCTTCTCCCACTTATAGAGCCACTTTTTAATATTCTAACTCTTTGGGGCTTTCTTTATTTTTAAATATTGGGTGGCTAGATTAACCTTCTAAGCGTCATTAGTTGGGGTAATAGCCTGCTTAAGTAATATAAGGATATTATAGACGGTATTTCCTTTAAAGGTATAGTTGATATAGTTACGGGAAATAGTGCTGATAATGTAGGTGCGTAGAGACTTAAGGGCTGCTTCCTCTTTCTTATACCGCTTGTAAGTACGGTCGTACTATTTTTATAAAGCTTAAAGCTCTTCCTTTTCGCCTTTATTAAGGGCTAAGAATATAGTCTTCTAAGGATTAATAACTAATAGTAATGGCTCTAACGGTGCTTTATATCTAGGTAGATTATTTTTCTTAATATCTAGATTAATATACTCCTATATACTCTTACCGTCGGCTCTATACTTAATAATACCAATTTATTAGTCCTAATCGTTTGGGCCTGCTAGGATCACAGTATGTGTCGTAATAAGGGTTTCGGATTATTAAGAGGACATTTTAAGGCTTCTACTGTTTAGTTAACGATAGGGTAATTAGGGTTTTAAATTAAAGATAATGTAGTAGATGGCCCGGGCTTATAACTGTCAGACAGACAAGTCACTTATAAAAACTCTGTTGATTAAAGCTGGCTCTAGAAGCTCTCTATATATATAGCGTTAGGGCAAAAGACTAACGACGACTCTGACGACGACACTAACGACGATTTGGAACTATTACTCAATCGCCACTAGGTCGACATTGCCACTTAGTCAGTAATAGGTAATGAATAGGTAATAGAAAATAGATAGTAAGATATACGATGGCAAGAAACAGGGTGTGAGTTATAAGGTGGTACTTGACAGTGACCTTAACGTTCAACACCTCGGAATATAACTCTGGCCCTTAAGCGATACGTGCGCATTTTAAATTTATTAGGTAAATATATATAAAGTTAAAATATATAAATATTAAACTTAGTTTTGCAGAATACCGTATACTATATTATTAATTTTTTATACGCCCTATATATACCTAATCTTTAACCACCTAATCTTTAACTAACGCTATGCCTTTTTTATCTACTAATGTAATAGATAACGATAATATATCTTCCTCTACTATTTTAGAGCTTAATTTAAATTAGTTTACCTACTCTAGCAATAATAACACGTTAAGTAGCTCTATACTAAGTATACTAGGTATAACTTCCTCTTAACTACCTTATAGAAAATAAAAGCTTATTACTACTTCTATTTAGCAATTTGCCCGCGATGCTCTTTCCTATAAAGCTAGTTATAACGGCAGAAATTAAATATAGTACTGCTTAATATGTAAATAGAACTCTACCTCTTTAATATTTATTCGCGTCCACCTTTTTAAAAAGTACGGCATAGAGATCTAAGCTAGAGAGGTTAAAGTAAAGTAACTATAGTAGGAGCGCTTTATAAATATACTAAATAAATTAAAAGGCTTTAAATAGCTTAAATGCAAAGCTAAAAAAGAGTAGATTTTTAGGGCCGCTATTAATTGTAAAGCCTTTAACAAAGCTCTTATACAGCTAATTGCTATATATAATTTACTATATAATATAGCCACCTAGCTAGAGCTATATACGTTACTTATAATAGTTAATTACACTATAGAAGAAGTTGCAATTAATATAATAGGAACTATACCAAAGCTAATTAAGTAATTGTACTTAGTATATCACGATATTCTAAAATAAAAGCTTTAAAGCTCCCTTGTAAAAATCCACTTCTTAATTAATATATAGATGTTACTAAATTACTACTCCCTCCAAGCTATTATTGCCTATTTTATTAACGCGGAAATAAGGCAGTTATAGAAGGCTCTACTTACTCTACCAGAACTCCCCTTATACAGTAGTAAGGACTAAGCTAACGCCTTTTTTTAAACTACTAAGAGCTATAGAATTCTGGGTAGAATTAGCTATATTTATAGTAATAATTACGGCGTAAACAATAAGATGTATTGCTATATATCTGCAGGCCTTTAGGTAAAGGGGCTCTTTTACTAAAACCTAGTTTAGCACCAAATTTAATATAGTAGCTATATTATTAATCTTGCCCTTAAAGCCTTCCTCTACCTTAAAGATAAAGACGTAATTAATAAAGCTATTCGGCAGGCCATATTTAATAAGAATTTAATAATTAATAAGAAGCTTATATAGAAGATAAAGGAAGTAAAGGCTATAGGCTAGAGAGAGATTAATACGCTTAGTAAAGTTTATAACCTTATTATATATATACGGGCGTTAAAGGCTTATTAGAATAAGTTTAAAACCCTTATTAGGCAATTAATTCCTTTAGATAATAACCCTTAATAGAACTTGTAGTTTATTATACTTAATATTATAAAGAATAAAAGAGTTTAAATAGTAGTTAATATATACTCTTAGAAGTAATATATAGAAGTAAAAGATAACTACCTTTTACCTAAGGATTGGCAGATTATTAATAAGACGCACGCCTTTTTAAAGCCGTTTTATAAGGTTATAATAATAAACTAAGGTAACTTCTTACTAATTAACCAAACGCTATATACTATAGATATTCTTATTAAATACATTAAGCGATTAAAGGTAAGCTTTTTAGAGGCCATTAAGGCTCTACTAATTAGCAATATTAGTAATATTTAGGATCAATATCGCCTAAATTAACGCCTTTTCTCTGCTATTATTATAAGCCGGTACACCTTTAATAAATACTATAAGCTTATTAACGACATCCTTGCGTACACGGCCTTAATTCTACTTCACCCCTTATATTAGAAGACTTATATTAAGAGGTACTAGAATAAGAAGTGGTATAAGTAGTTATTTACTGCAGTAAGGAAGCTTTAGGAGGATTAATATATAGAACGCCTAATTAACCCTACGGCCTCTAAATCTACTGGATCTACTACCTCTACTAAGCCTTTTAAAACTAAACTCTATATACAAATACTTAACGTCACTAGTAGTGTTAAGGAAGAGTATAAGGAATTTATTAAAGGAAAGCCTACCTTAATAAGAGGCATAGCTCTTAACTAGTAGCTTAATTTAACTTATTAAGCTAACTACCCACAACTCTCTTAGATGGCTATTAATATATTATCTATTCCATTTATGTTGGCAGAGGCCGAATGAGTGTTTTTAGGTATACGGCGAATAGTCTTATGGGACCGTATGTTATTAGGAAGCACGAATATTAAGTATACGAAGTGCTTAAAGAGTTGGCTGCTCAGTAATATTATAGCTAAGGGGAGGCTTGTGGCGACGAACGCAGCAATAGAAGCTCTTATATACTTGGCAGATCAAGAAGGAGAGCCTTATAAGCCACCACCAACTACACCAAGCCAAGGATCGCGAAGTTGACGATAGTGGTAAGAGCGGAGGTAAGAGCGGAGGTAAGCAAAGGTAAGAGATATTGTATTTTAGAGCTCTAATAAAGCCTAGAGCTATACGGAGCTTAATTATAATATCAAGGCTCTATATATACGCAACCTGGATTCAACATTCAATAATCTATTCAATATCAAAATCGTCTTCAATATCAACTTCAATACGGCCTCATATTGATATTAAATATTAATAAAGCACTGATCAAAAGCAACTCGGGAATAGGGACAAGCGGTTCAGCCGCGTCGGCCAAGCAGTCAAGGAAATTAGAGAGACTAAATCCCTTACTAAATCCCTTGTTCAAGGGATGATAGAGTATCTAGTGGAGTACAAGGCCGAGGAGTTTATCCCCTAGGATCAAGATTTTCCCGAGCAGAAGACCCTCCCGGAGGACGACATAACTCCACAAATCGAACCGCTCCTGCGACGAGTTTGTGGTATTCCCGATTCGCGGAGCCCAGAATGTTTGAGCATATCGAAATACTTTAAAGACGGCTCTAATCGGCCACCCAACGCTCTCATTATTGCATCACTATTCGTGGCTAGTGTACTGGAATGG
>Ga0307515_10006363_pt1 | contig 23641 bp, 15 predicted proteins | sample 17_EM_MG_FD_194513 | JGI IMG/M metagenome (GOLD analysis project Ga0307515, IMG submission 194513) | Populus trichocarpa ectomycorrhiza microbial communities from riparian zone in the Pacific Northwest, United States - 17_EM | ecosystem: Host-associated > Plants > Roots > Unclassified | place... | reverse complement strand
GATCCGTGGGAGACCCACTACGGGGAGGTCGGGCGGATGATGCTGCAGAACCACGACTGGGTTCATACCGACTGGCCCCAGGAGGCCGAGGGGTTCCGCAGCAAGCCCGTACTGACGTTCTGGCTGATGGCCGGCGCGATGCGCGCGCTGGGGCTGGCGGCCGACGGCGGTTACTCGGGCGAGATGGTGCACGACGCGCGCACGATGATCGCGATCCGCCTGCCGTTCGTGCTGTGCGCGATCGGCGGGCTGATGCTGATGTGGTGGATGCTGGCGCGGCTGGTCAGCCGGCGGCTCGCCTGGCTCGCGCTGCTGGTCGTCGGATCGTGCCCGTTCATGTGCCTGGTCGCGCGCCAGGGGATCCCGGACATGCCGATGACCGCGTGCGTGATCGGCGCGCTGGCGCTGTTCACCATGGCGATCGAGGACGGCGAGCGGCCGATCGCGCCGCTCGGTCAGATCCGGCTCGGCCGCCGCACGATCGCGTGGGATGCGCGCCACGTGGTGCTCGGTCTGGTCGGCAGCGTCGTGGTGATCCAGGCGATCTACTACGCGGTGTACTTCGCGATGTCGCCGCAGCTGGTGGTCCGCGGGAGGATGCCGCCGCCCGCGGCGTGGCTGCCGCTGGTGATGCTGCTGTGGCTGTTCGCGCTGGGCCGCGACGGCTGGCTGATCCTGCGGCTGCCTCCGATCCTGGTCGGCGGGGTGATCGCGGCGATCCGCAACGAGCCGATGCTGCCGCGCGCCCCCGGGCAGTCGCTGTGGCGCCACGTCTGCGACGACGTGCTGCGGCCCTGGGAGCGACACGCGCTCGATCGCTACGCGCTGCGCGCCGCGGTGTTGCTGTGCGTTCCGCTCGCGACCCTGCTCGCCGCGGCGGGCGTGCTGTCGCTGATCCGCCCGGCGGGCTTCGTCGTCCCGGCGCTCGCGATCGCGGGCGGCGTGACCGCGATCTGGGCCTGGCTCGGCGTGGCGACGCCGGGCCGCTGGCCGCTGCCGAACTGGGGCGAGGCCGGGTCGATCACCGAGCGCCTGCTCGCGATGTCGCCGATCTCGTCGATGCGTCAGCTGTACCTGATCGGCTGCTACTCGCTGCTCGGGATCAGCGTGCTGGCCAAGGGCCCGCCCGGGCTGGCCGTCGTGGGCGCGGTCGGCGTGTTCCACGTCGTCCTGCTCGGCCGCTGGCGCGCGCTGTACCACGGCGCGTTCGAGATCAAGCGCGGGCTGCTGATCATGATCGCGACGTTCCTGCCCTGGCACCTCGCGATGTTCCTCAAGGACGGAGTCCAGTTCATCGACCAGTACCTGTTCTTCCACATGCTCAACCGCGCCGCGGTCGGCGTCGACAATTCGCCCGGGACGTTCGAGTACTACACCTCGCAGCTCGGCCACGGGATGTGGCTGTGGGCCGCGCTCCTGCCCGCGGCCATCGCCGCGGCGATCCTGCGCGCCCGCACCGACACCCGCGACGGCCGGGTCCGGTTCCACGTCGCGCTGTGGGCGATCGCGGGCGTCGCGCTGTTCTCGCTGTTCCAGACCAAGTTCCACCACTACATCCTGCCGGTGGTGCCGGCGCTCGGCATGCTGGTCGCGTTCTTCCTCGACGACATCTGGGCGCGGCGCGATCGACTGCATCCGCTGTTCGCGGCGGTCGGGGTCGCGATCGCGCTGCTGGTGTGCCGCGACCTGATGCACGAGCCCGAGCGCTGGATCGAGATGTTCGTGTTCCGCTACGACCGGCCGTGGCCCAACGCCGAGCCCTGGCAGATCGATCCGTCGGACGGGTTCCTCGGCCTGGGCCTCGCGTCGGCGGTCGCGCTCGCGATCGCGGCCACGCGCTGGCGGCGGCTCGGCGTCGCCTGCCTCGGCGCGGTCGGGCTCGCGATCTGCGTCTGGTCGCTCCAGGTCTACATGCCGATCGCCGGCACCCACTGGGGCATGCGCGACGCGGTGAAGACCTACTACGACCAGCGCACGATCTACGGCGAGCGCCGGGTGTACTTCGGCCTGGGCGAGCTCCACGACGACTGGCGCGACGCCGGCGAGCGCTGGAGCTTCCAGAGCCACATCCCCGAGGCGCTCCAGGTCGGCCAGCCGATGACGCTGCGGCTCCAGGTCAACCGCGCCGACGACGAGCGCATGACCGAGCAGGAGCTCACCCTGGTGGGCACCGCGACCGCGATCGGCGATCACACCGTCGAGGTCACCCTGGCGCCCGGCGAGCGCGCCCGGCTCGATCCGCTGATCGCGCGCGGCAAGGCCGGGCCGCGCGGCCGCCCGCCGGTGAGGATCGTCGACGCCGATCGGCTGATCGCGTGGCAGCTGTACTGGCGCGGCGAGAACTTCTGGTCGGGCGACGAGATCTGGGGGTTCGGCGCCGAGGGCAAGACCGCGTTCAAGAACACCGACAACGTCGAGTTCACCAAGTACATCAACGACCGGACCCGCGCGCCGCTCGGCCGCCGCTATTTCCTGGTCACCGAGGCCGGCCGGATCAGCAGCGCGCGGACCAGCCTGCCGGGCCAGAAGTCGCGCGACAGCTACGAGGTGCTCGACACCACGAGCAACAAGTTCTCGATCGCCGCGTTCTGGCTGTACCGCGACTAGACCTGGTCATGTCGATCAGGAGCCCGCAGGGCTCGACCGCGCGACGCGACGCGCGGAGGGGTGAATAGTCCGGCTTTGCCGGGCTATTGGGGGCGGGAAAGCGCGGGAAAGCCCCCTCAAAAATAGTGCCGGCTGAGGGTCTCGGCGACCAGGACCGGCTTGTCGCCGCCGTCGCGCTCGACCACCACGCTCCACGTGGTCTGGACGCCGCCGCCGTCGAGCGGATCGAGCCGGGCGAGCGTGAACCGGCCGCGGATCCTGGCGCCCGCCGGCACCGGCGAGGTGAACCGCAGCTTGTTGAGGCCGTAGTTGATGCCCATCGTCCGCCCGGTGAGCTCGAACGCCGATTCGGTGAGCATCGGCAGGAGCGACAGCGTGAGGAAGCCGTGCGCGATGGTGCCGCCGAACGGCGATTGCCTGGCGCGCTCGCGGTCGACGTGGATCCACTGGAAGTCGTCGGTGGCCGCCGCGAACCGGTCGATCCGGTCCTGCGTGATCTCCACCCAGGGAGACACCGCGACCTCCTGGCCGACGCGCTGCTCCAGGTCCGTGAGGTTCAAGGCGAGCTTCATGGCGCCGATTGTCACTTGCGAAACTGCTCGGGCGCCAGGCCGAACCGTCCGGCCAGCCGGCGGATCTGCGAGCGCGACGTGCCGAGCGCCCGGGCGACGTGGCTGACGTTGCCGCGGTGGGTCTCGAGCAGCGCGGTCAGCGCGCCGCGGTCGATCTGCGGAGTGACCTCAGTCGAGCGGGCAGCCCGGCCGGACCTGGACCGTGCCGCCGCCGACCGTCACGCCGTCGAGCGGCAGCGCGCCCAGGGCGGCGCTCTGGCGGACCACCGAGTCGAGCGCCATGGCGACCGCGTCGCGGATCGCCGGCTCGTTGTTGAGCTTGTCGGTCATCGCCGCCGCGATCCCGCTGGCCGCCGCGACCGCGTTGCCGTCGGTCGACGACGTCGTGAACGTCGCGGTCGCGCTACGGTACACCACGCGGCCGGCCTGGACCGCGAGGTCGAAGCTGATCTCGGCGCGCGGGCTGCCGAGCTCGACCGTCGGGTTGCCGGTGAACCCGCAGACGAAGTTGCGGATGCAGTTCATCCGGATCTCCGGATCGGTCGCCTCGAAGTTGATGCCGAGGACGAACCGGTTGCCCGAGGTCGAGAAGTCGACCGATCGCGAGCTCATGTTGTCGATGTAGACCGTCATCGGATCGCTGCGCGATGGCGTGATCGAGAACGTCAGCGGCGGCTGGCCGGTCTGGGTCAGCGACGACGCGTTCGGCGCGTAGAACTGATAGGTCTCCGGATCCGCGGACAGGCCGGGCGGGCAGCCCGCCGGGTTGCCGGCGTTGCAGAACTGGCCCTGGACCGGCGTGAAGTTGTCGAGCGTCAGCGTGATCTGGCTGCTCGCGATCAGGCCGGCCAGGTCGAGCCGGCTCTGGTCGACCGTGATCGCGCCCCAGTTGTTGGTGTAGATCAGCGCGACCGGCGAGTGGTTCGATCGACAGTTCGCGGAGAACCCGCCGATCGACGGGTTGTCGTTGAAGCAGCTGGCCCAGGCCGACTCGACGGTGATGACGTTGTAGGTCGCGCCGCCGATCGTGGTCTGGGCGCCGACCGCCGCGCACTGGCCGCCGGCCGGGCCGGTGCGCCAGAACCGCGACGGCAGCACGCGCGGCGCGCTCCAGAAGTACAGCGACCCGTCGCTGAGGTCGGTCGGCGTGGTGGTCGACGTCACCGGAGCGCCGACGCTGGCCATCGCGTTGGCCGCGTAGTCCCAGGCGCGGACCTGCACCGGCACGCTCGGCTCGGTCACGTAGCCCTGGAACGGCAGGCTGTCGGCGGCGCTCGCGACGCGCCCGTCATCGGTCGGAGACAGCATGCAACCGGCGAGGCCGATCGCGGCCGCCGTGATCATGGAGGTATACAACCCGTTCATCTCGAAACCCCTTGGTTCTGCTGCGCGGGAGGTGCGCATTGCCTCCCACGACGCAGCACCGCGCCGATCTTCCTGGCGACCTGTCAGCGGGCAATCGCTGCCACCGCGATCACCGGCCGCCGCCGCTCGCGTCCTCGGTGCCGCGGGTCAGCCGCCACGCCGCGACGATCGGCAGCGCGGTGATCACCATCACCGCGAGCGCGACCACGTTGGTCACCGGCACGGCGCGCGGCCGGCCGAGCTGGTTGAGCAGCCAGATCGGCAGGGTCTGGTCGTGGCCGGCCGTGAACGTGGTGACGATCAGCTCGTCGAACGACAGGCCGAACGCGAGCACGCCGCCGGCGAGCAGCGCGGTGGCGAGCTGGGGCAGGACCACGGTGCGAAACGCGGTCGGGCCGCTGGCGCCGAGGTCCATCGCGGCCTCGACCAGGCTGGGCGGCAGCCGGCGCAGCCGGGCGACCACGTTGTTGTAGACCACGACCACGCAGAACGTGGTGTGGCCGATCGCGATCGTCCAGAACCCCGGCGCGATCCCGCCGAGGCGAAACGCCGAGTGCAGCGCGATGCCTGTGATGATGCCGGGCAGCGCGATCGGCAGGATGAACGCGAGCGCGATCAGGTCCTTGCCCGGGAACCGGCGGCGCGCCATCGCCAGCGCGGCCAGCGTCCCCAGGACCAGCGCGCCGGCGGTGGCGACCAGCGCGACCCGGGCCGACAGCGCGATCGCGGCGACGATGTCGTCGCGCGCCGCGGCCTCGGCGAACCAGCGCAGCGTGAAGCCGCGCGGCGGGAAGCTGAACGCGGCCTCCTCGGTGTTGAACGCGTAGATCGCGACCAGCGCGATCGGCAGCTGGAGGAACGCCAGCCCGGCCCACGCGGCGATCCGCAGCGGCCACGGCGCACGGCCAGGCCTAGAGCGCATCGAACGCCCCCAGCCGGCGCGCCAGCGCGAGGTAGATCGAGATGATCGCGATCGGCACCGCGGTGAACGCCGCGGCCATCGGCAGGTTGCCCACCGAGCCCTGCTGGAGGTTGACCATCGTGCCGATGTAGAGCCCGGGCGGCCCGACCAGCTGCGGGATGATGTAGTCGCCGAGCGTCAGCGAGAACGTGAAGATCGATCCGGCGACCGCGCCGGGGAACGCCAGCGGCAGCAGCACGGCGCGAAACGTCTGCCACGGCCGCGCGCCGAGATCGGCCGAGGCCTCGAGCATCCGGACCGGCACCCGCTCGATCGCCGCGGCCATCGGCAGGATCATGAACGGTAGCCACGCGTAGGTGAACACCAGGAACCGGCCCAGGTTCGAGGTCGACAGCGAGCTGCCGCCGACGTACGGCAGGGTCAACAGGCCGTCGAGCGCGCCGCGCAGGCCGATCCGGTCGACCACCCAGTAGACGATGCCGCCGCGGGACAGGATCATCGTCCACGCGTAGGCCTTGACGATGTAGCTGGCCCACATCGGCAGCATCACGCCGACGTGAAACAGGCCGCGGCTCGCACCGCGGGTGTAGCGCGCCATGTAGTACGCGATCGGAAAGCCAATGACCCCGCACGCCACCGTCACCGCGCTCGCCATCGCCACGGTGCGGAGCACGATGTCGCGGTTGGTGTCGCCGAGCAGCGCGCGGTAGTTGGCCAGCGTCAGATCCGGCGTCACCTGCATCGCGAAGTCGTTGAACGTGTACGCGCTCTGCCAGACCAGCGCGAGCAGGGCGCCGACGAACACCACGCCGAACCAGACGAGCGGCGGCGCGAGCAGGAGCCACAGCGTGAGCCGGCGCCGGCGATGAAAGAAGCTCGACGCGGCATCGCCGGGCCGCCGGCCGCGCAGCCGGGGTCCGGGGTCGGCCGGCGCGCCCGCCGCGGTCATGGCGCGTCGCCGCCGAGCTCGACCATCGCGTCGCGCGACCAGCGCAGCTCCACCGCGTCGCCGGGCCCGGGTCGGCCGGGGTCGGCGTCGCGGTTGGCCAGCGCGACCACGAACCGCACGCCGCCGGCGTCGATCTCGAACCGGCTGGTCGCGCCGTGGAACTGGACGTCGACCACGCGGCCGGCGACGCCGAGCTCGCCGTCGGCCGCGGCGCCGAACGCGATCCGCTCGGGCCGGATCGACACCGGGTGATCGGCGCCCGCGATCCGCCGCGCGACCTCGCCGGTCAGGACGTTGGCCGCGCCGACGAAGCCGGCGACGAACGCGGTGCGCGGCCGGGCGTACAGCTCGCCCGGCCGATCGACCTGCTCGACCCGGCCGCCGTTGAACACCGCGACCCGGTCCGACATCGACAGCGCCTCGCCCTGGTCGTGCGTGACATAGATGAAGGTGATGCCGAGCCGGCGATGCAGGCCCTTGAGCTCGAGCTGCATCTGCTCGCGCAGCTTGAGGTCGAGCGCGCCGAGCGGCTCGTCGAGCAGCAGCACGCGCGGCCGGTTGACCAGCGCGCGGGCCAGCGCGACCCGCTGGCGCTGCCCGCCCGACAGCTGGCCGGGGTGGCGATCGCCCAGGCCACCGAGCGCGACCTGATCGAGCGCGCCCTGCGCCTCGCGCCGCCGCGCCGCCCGCGCCATGCCCTTCATGCGCAGGCCGTAGGCCACGTTGTCGAGCACCGAGAGGTGCGGGAACAGCGCGTAGTCCTGGAACACGGTGTTGACCTCGCGCTCGTAGGGCGGCCGATCGGTGGCGTCCTCGCCGTGCAGGAAGATCCGGCCGCCGGTCGGCGCCTCGAACCCGCCGATCAGCCGCAGGCACGTGGTCTTGCCCGAGCCCGACGGCCCGAGCAGCGCGAAGAACTCGCCGTCGGCGATCGCCAGCGACACGCCGTCGACCGCGCGGACGGCGCCGAACTGGCAGCTGACCTCGTGGAGCTCGACGGCGACGCCCATCGCTCAGCCGCGCATCAACCGCCGCCCATGATCGCGACGTAGTCGGCCACCCACTTGCTGTACGGCACGCACGCGCCCTGCTTGCACGTCGCGGTCGGCGTCCGCCAGAAGTGGACCTGATCGAAGCGGTCGAACCCGTTGAGCGAGCACGCCCGGGTGCCGTGCGGCGCCGGCAGCTTGCACGCCACCGGCACCACCGGCACCGAGCCGTACCACTCGGCGAGCGCGATCTGGAGCTGCGGCGTGAGCGACCACTCCATCCACTTGTAGGCGCAGCCCGGGTGCTTGGCCTCGGCGTGCAGCATTGTCGTGTCGGCCCACCCGGTGGAGCCCTCGGCCGGGATCGTCGACGCCATCGGCTGCTTGTCGGCGACGAGGCCGTTGACCATGTAGCCCCACGAGCTCGACGCCACCACGCCCTCGTTCTTGAAGTCGCTCATCTGCACCGTGGCGTCGTGCCAGTAGCGGTGGGTGAGCTTCTTCTGGTCGCGCAGCACCGCCAGCGCCGCGGCGTACTGCGGCTCGGTCAGCTCGTACGGATCGGTGATGCCGAGCTCGGGCTTCTTCTTCATCAGGTACAGCGCCGCGTCGGCGACATAGATCGGACCGTCGTAGGCCTGGACCCGGCCCTTGTTCGACTTGCCGTCGGGCAGCTTCTGCTCCTCGAACACCACCGACCACGACGCCGGCGGCTGCTTCCACACCCTGGTGCTGTAGAGCAGCACGTTGGGGCCCCACTGGTAGGGCACGCCGTAGGCCTTGCCGTCGACCGTGTACCACGGCCCGTTCTTGAGCCGGGCGTCGACCTTGGCGTACGACGGGATCCGCGCGAGCTCGACCGGCTGGACCTTGCCGGCCGCCACCAGGCGCAGGCTGGCGTCGCCCGACGCGGTCACCAGGTCGTAGCCGCCCTGGTTCATCAGCGCGACCATCTCGTCGGAGGTCGCCGCGGCCTTGACGTTGACCTTGCAGCCGGTGGTGTTCTCGAACGCGGTGACCCAGTCGTACGCCCTGTCGGTCTCGCCGCGCTCGATGTAGCCGGGCCACGCGATGATGTCGAGCTTGCCCTCGAGCTTGTCGTTGGCCTCGGGCGCCAGCGGCGGCCCCGGGCTGGTCGGCACGGTCACCGCGCCAGCCGAGCCGGTGGCCGCGGTGCCCGAGCCCCGGCCGCGCTCGCTCGGCTCGACCTTCTTGCACGCCGCGGGCGCGACCAGCACCGCGGCCATCATCACCACCCGCAACGTCTTCGCCGTCATGGTGGCCAGACGATACCGCGGCTGTGCGGGCAGCGCCGGCCGACGCCGGGGTTTCGCTGCCGCCGATGGCGGCCCGGGCGGCCGTTGCGACCGCGCGCGGCCGGAGCGTATCCTCGCGGCCCGCCCCGCCATGCAGACCCGCCTCCTGATCGGCGATGCCCTCGTCCCCGGCGACGGTGCCGCCGAGGACATCCTCGATCCGGCCACCGGCCAGGTCATCGCCCAGGTCCCCGAGGCGTCGCTCGAGCAGGTCGCCCGGGCGACCGCCGCCGCGCAGCGCGCGTTCGCCGGCTGGTCGCAGACCGTGCCCCGCGACCGCGCGGCGCTGTTGCTCAAGCTCGCCGACGCCGTCGAAGCGCGCGCCGCCGCGCTCGCCCGGCTCGAGGCCTCCAACACCGGCAAGCCCTACCCTGCCGCGCTCGCCGACGAGCTGCCGGCGATCGCCGACGTGTTCCGGTTCTTCGCCGGCGCCGCGCGCTGCATGACCGGCGCGGTCACCGGCGAGTACCTGCCCGGCTTCACCAGCATGATCCGCCGCGATCCGATCGGCGTGGTCGCCTCGATCGCGCCGTGGAACTACCCGCTGATGATGGCGGCGTGGAAGATCGCGCCGGCGATCGCCGCCGGCAACACCGTGGTGCTCAAGCCGTCGGAGCAGACCCCGCTCACCACCCTGGCGTTCGCCGAGCTCGCCGCGGCGATCCTGCCGCCCGGCGTGGTCAACGTGATCACCGGCCGCGGCCCCACGGTCGGCGCCGCGCTGGTCCGCCGGCCCGAGATCCGGATGGCGTCGCTGACCGGATCGATCGCCTCGGGCCAGCACATCCTCGACGCCGCCGCGCACAGCCTGATCCGCACCCACCTCGAGCTCGGCGGCAAGGCCCCGGTGATCGTGTTCGACGACGCCGACCTCGACGCGGTCGTCGCCGGCCTGCGCGCGTTCTCGTTCTACAACGCGGGCCAGGACTGCACCGCGGCGTGCCGGGTCTACGCCGGTGGCCGGATCTACGATCGCCTGGTCGCCGACCTGTCGAGCGCCGCGGCGTCGCTCGTGCTCGGCCGCCAGGACGACGACGGCGTCGAGATGGGCCCGCTGATCACGGCGGCCCACCGCGACCGGGTCCAGGGCTTCGTCGAGCGCGCCGCCGCGCTCGGCCACGTCGAGGTCACCACCGGCGGACGGCCGCGCGCCGGCGCCGGGTTCTTCTTCGAGCCCACCGTGATCGCCGGGGCCCGCCAGGACGACGAGATCGTGCGCCGCGAGGTGTTCGGTCCGGTGGTCTCGGTCACCCGGTTTCACGACGTCGACGACGCCGTGGCCTGGGCCAACGACTCGGACTACGGCCTGGCGTCGTCGGTCTGGACCCGCGATCTCGGCCGCGCGATGGCGGTCGCCAACCGGCTGCACTACGGCGCGACCTGGATCAACACCCACTTCATGCTGGTCTCGGAGATGCCGCACGGTGGGCTCAAGCGCTCGGGGTACGGCAAGGACCTGTCGATGTACGCGCTCGAGGACTACACCGCGGTCCGCCACGTGATGATCAAGCTGTGACCGAGCACCGCTCCCGGGGCGGGCGATCGGCACGTGTCGCAGTGTTTCCCGCGGACCGGGCTGGCCCTGGTCGACCCGGTCGACCCGGTCGAGGAGCATGGTGAACCGTAGCCGGTTGCCGCGGAACACCGCGAACCCGGCCTCGACCGGCAACCGGACAATCCGCTGCTGCTCGATCGCCGTCGGGGCCGCTTGCCCAGCCGGCGTAGCTCGGCGACGCATGCGTCGCCGAGAGCGGAGGTGGCGGCCGCTGATGCCGCATGCTCCACGGTGGCGAGTTGCGCGGCGATCACGGAGCGCTCGCGCGTGCGCGAAGATCGCATGCAAGGTCACGTACAGCTCGCCCTGTGCTTCGAGCTGCTCGATCGAAAGGTTTTCCAACTCGCCGGCCGCACGTCTCGCACGCTCGCGCTGCTCGCGCTGCTCGCGGAGCAACCCGTGGAGCGACGCCTGGTAATAGCGAACACCTCGGAGAACTCCGAGGTCGGCACACCGTCGGGACGGGTGCGGAACCAGTGGTTGAGCCGGCGTCCAATGCGGCCGATCATGCTCGCCAGCGGCTCGGTTCGAGCGCATCGCGATCCTGCCGACCACGATCCTGAGCCTCGACGTCCAGCCCCACGGCGTCGTCGCGACCACCGAGCAGCGCGGGGTCTACGCGGTCGATCCCGAGCGCCCCAAAGCCGACCGGGTGACCCGGCTGTCGTTCCGCACCTCGGGCCTGCCCCGGCTCGACCGCACCGGCCGCTACCTGGCGGTCGACACCGCGCGCGGCGAGACCACCCTGCTCGATCTCGCGCGCGGCACCCGTTGGCGCGTCCCGCAGCTCGATCCGGTCGACACGATCTCGGCGACCGGCCGGACCGCGATGCTGTTCGGCAGCGGCCGGGTCTCAATCGTCCACTTCGACGCACCCGAGGAGCCCGGCGTGCTCCGCGACCGGGTCGTCCACGCCACCAACTACACGCTCGACGCGATCGGCCCGTGATCGGAGGGCGTGCGCCGGTCAGCGATCCCGCGCCAGCCCGATCACGATCTCGATGATGACGAACACGACGAAGATCAGGATGCGTCCGCCGCCCTGCGCGGCCGCGTACAGCAGCAGGCCGATCAGGAACAGCCCCGCGCCGCCGAGGACCACGATGCCCGCCGAGCGTGCGAGCCAGGCCACCAGATACATCGCGCCGTAGAGCACGGCCGCCACCGGCATTCCCAGCGCGGAAGCCGCGGCGACGGCGCTCGGCTGTCCGTACATGCCGGGAACCAAGCCGCCGCCGATCCGCTGCCACGCGCCGTCGCGCTCGACGTAGACCAGATCGCCCAGGACGCCGCCGTCGAACGCGGCGCTGACCGCCTCGGCCTCGGCGCGGTCGTCGAACCGGCGATCACCGGCCGGCGTCAGGGCAGCGGCGATCTTGCGGCGAACTACCCGGCGGACGCCGAGCGCGAGCCAGAGCCCGGTCAGCACCGCGAGCACCGCCCAGCCGGTGGCCATCGGCGTGAGCACGGTGAACAGCGCACATGCCACGAGGCAAGAGATCAGCGCGAGCTGGCCGATGCCGAAGATCCGGCGGTGCAACTCGGCGCACGCCGCGCAGCGCGCGACCGGCCAGGCACGGAGCCCGTCGCTGTCGCCGAACCGTGCCGTCGCGGGCCGCACCACCAGCGCCGCAGCGTGCCCGGGCATGCCACGGCGCTGCCGGCAGAAGTGGCAGGTCGCCGTGGCCAGCACGTCGGCCGGGTACGGCTCCTGCTTGACCTCGACCAGGAAGCTCTTGACCCGCTCGCGCAGCGATCGCGCGGTGGCGAGTTCGCGGAGGCGCTCGACCTGCGTCCGGTACGCCGGCACGCCACGCTGCTTGCCCTCCAGGCCGCGCAGCCGGCCGAGCACCTCGCCGACCGCCTCGTCGACTGGCGTCGCGAGCCAGAGCAGATTCGCCGTGTCGACGGTCCGCCACCGCGCGATCAGTGCGCCGAGCCGATCGAGGTAGGCCGCGATGTCGGCAAGCGCGCCGCCGCCGGTGGCCGCGCCGGGCTCGAGCGCGGCGAGCTCGGCCTGGAACTGCGTGCGCAGCGGCCGCGACGCCACCAGCCAGATCTCGGCGTCGATCTCGCTGTTGCGCGCGAGCTCGGCGAGCCGCGCCGCGTTCTCGAGCGCGCCGCGCTGCAGCTCGAGCCGGGTCTCGCCGGCGATCAGGTCCGCGAGCCGGGTCCACAGGGCCCGGCACACCGCCTCGGCGTCGTCCTCGCCGACCCGCTCGCCATCGAGCAGGCCGAGCATCGCGAGCCGCGCGCGCAGGTCCTCGAGCACGTCGGGGTACTTGAGCAGCCGGCTCCACGCGAGCAGCGCGTCCGCGAGCAGCGTGCTCCAGGATGAATCGAGCGCGCGCTGCGCGCGGATCGCAGCGTGCACGTCCTCGATCACCTCGAGCGCGCCGTCCCGCGTCCAGCTCGGCGCCGCTTCCGCCGGCTCGCTCGCCGGCAGCACGCGCGGCCCGACGCCGCGGAGCTCCGAGAACCCGATCAAGAGGCGCAGGTTGACCTGGTTGCACCGCGCGGCGAGCGGCCCCTCGCTGCCTGCCATGAGGTACGCGTGCAGCCGCGCCGCATCCTGCGCCGCCAGCGCATCGCGCAGCTCGGCCCCGCGGGGATCGCCGTCGAAGTCGAACCACAACATCTGCTCGACCAGGCGCGCGAGCGGGCTCTCGATCGTCTGCATCGCATCCATGATCTCGAGCTCGGTCGCGGGCGCCAGCCACGGGATCAGGTCGGGGTCGGCGATCGCCGCCCCGGACCGCACGCGGGCGAGGATCTTCTCGCCCTGCCACAGCGCCTGCTGCGGCGTCGCGGACTGCGCCAGCCGGAGCGCCCGGAACGGGTTCTTGCGGAACTGATCGAGGCCCGGGGACCGGACGGCGTCCTCGGCGCGACGCTGCTCGGCGGCCTGCATCACGCCACGTCCGATCGCAGGGCCGGGGCGATCCGGGTCCGCTCCGCGGCCGGAAACAGCTTGAGGATCGCGAAACAGATCGGCGGCAGCTCCGCGATGTCGCGGCGCGCGATCACCGCCTTGCCGCGTTCGATGTGCGACTGCGCCTGGGCCTCGACGCCGTGCCTGGCCGCCTCCTCGCACAGGTGCTCGAACAGCCCGATCCAGAACCCGGGTTGGCGGACCAGGACGTCGCGCTTGAGGTCGTCGAGCTCCTCGCGCCTGGCGAGTGCCGTCTCGCGATCGCCGCGCGCGAGCGCCGACCGGATCTCGGCGTCCAGCGCAGACCGCAGCCGCTTGTCCTCGAGTTCGCCGTGCTCCTCGATGAGCTTCGCGGCGCGCGACGATTCCTCCTCGAACTCGACCTTCGGATCGGCCTTGCGCGCGGCCGCGGTGTCGAGATCCGCGGTCATCTTGCGGACCAGCTGATCGGCGACGTCGAGCCCGTCGCCGTCGCCCTCCTCGAGCAGGGTCTCGATCTCGGCGATCTCCGCGCTCCGGGCGCCGGCGCTCCCGGCACCGGCGTCCAGCTCGTCGGCGAGCGACGCGAGGCTGGCGAGCCGGTCCTTCTGCGCGGCGAGCGAGGCGCCGATGTCGGTCGCCGACCGGGTCTCGAGATCGAACCGGACGATGTCTTCGAACCACTGATCGAGCACCGGCACGTAGGCGCGCCCGGTGGTCTGAGACGACTCGTCGACCGCGATCGTGACCTCGACCGTCGAGCCCACCGGGAGATCGCGCGCGATCTCGTGGGCCTGGATCCGGATGACGCCGATCTGCTTGTCATGCTCGGCGCGCGGCGACTCGCCCTGGACCAGCGGCACATGAACCGCCTCGCCGGACTGGCCGCGCCGGAGCGCCAGCGTGGTGGTGTGCGTTGTCGTGTGCTGCGCCGGCAGCGCCGTGCCCTTGCGCAGGTACCAGACCACCGAGCCGTCGGCGACGGCGATGCCGATCGACTGCGACAGCGGCGGCCGCGCGATCGAGAACCCGTGCAGGATCTTGATGACATCGGGCTCGGTCGTGAGCGCCGCGCCTCCCGGGCCGATCGCGGCGACGTTGAACACGTTCACGCACGATGGCTCGAGCCGGAGCTCGACGGCGAACGCGCCGTTCGGCTGGACGGCGGCCTTGTGCTGCTTGCGGCCGCGCGACAGCGTGATCGACAGTCCCGGCGGCACCGGGCTCGGCGCGACGATCCGACCGGCGATCAGCGGCTCGGGGTTCGTGGTCATCGCCTCGTACGCGAGCTCGAGGCCAACCGCGGCGTCGCGCTGGCGCCGCAGGCCCTCGGGCAGGCGCTGGGTCGAGGCGAACAGCGCCGCGCCGCGCGCGACGATCGTCATCGGATCGCCGGAGTGCATGGCCTCGCTCCCGACCTCGGCGCTCACGATCCGGATCACGCACGGCGTGAGCGTCGGGCCACCGACCAGCACCAGCCCGGTGAGCTGCGCGGCGTCGATCCGGCTCCTCGCGAGCAGCTTCTTGCACAGCGCGGTCGTGCGCCGGATCGTGGGCTCCAGCAGGCGCTCCAGCTCGTCGCGATCGAGCGCGAGATCGATCGCCACGCCGCGCTCCTCGATCCGGAACCGCGCCTGCGGCTCGCTCGACAGCGCCAGCCGCACGCGCTCGGCCTCCGCCTTGATCCGGGCGTAGATCTCGGCGTTGGCCGGATCGGTCCGCTTGAGCTCGCCGAGCCGGCCATCGCGGCGGATCTGCGCGACCGCATGGCGCGTGACCACGCGGTCGAAGTCGCGGCCACCGAGGTGGTTGTCGCCGTCGTGATCGAGCACGGTCAGCCGGCCGTCCCTGCAGCGCACCAGCGAGACGTCGAACGTGCCGCCGCCCAGGTCGTAGACCAGCCACGTCCCGGTCCGGATCTCGCCCGAGCCCGAGTGCGCGATCGCCGCGGCGATCGGCTCCTGGAGCAGCACGGCGTGCTCGATCCCGGCGAGCGTCGACGCGCGGCGGGTCGCGTCGCACTGCGGCAGCTGGAACATCGCCGGGATCGTGATCACGGCGGCGCGCACCGGATCTTCACCGTCGGGGGCCGCCCGCGCGCGCAGCGCCCGCAGCACCTCGGCCGACAGCTCCTCGGGCAGCAGCCGCCGGCCCGACGCCGGGAACTCGACCGCCGCCGAGCTGCCCATCTGGCGCTTGAACTCGAGTGCCGTGTTCGCCGGATCGGCGGCCGCCAGGAAGCGCGCGCGGCGCCCGACGGTGACCTCGCCGGCGCGCGAGATGTGGACGACGGACGGCAGCAGCACGTCGCGACCGTCGCCGGCGATCAGCCGGGGCGCGTCGTGGGTGTGCACGGCGATCGCCGAGTTGGTGGTGCCGAGGTCGATCCCGTGGTCGATGGTGGACATGAGCGCTCCATTCACTCCGCGAGGGAGATGGCGTGACGAAACGAGTTGGCGCGGCGCACGCGTGCGTCCCGCGCGTCGAGCAGAGCGTCGGGCGCCGAGTTCGAGGCCGCGTCGCTGCGGCCGACCAGCAGGGTCGCCGTCATCGCATCCGGCCCGCACAGCACGATCAGCGCATCGATCGCGGAGCCCGCGAGCTCGTGCACCTGGTGGGCATGCTCGGGCCACGGTGCTCCGAGGTGGCGCTGGAAGACCTCGGAGGGCGCATCGCCCACCGGCAGCGCGAGCAGGTAGAACGTCGCATTGCCGTCGCGCACCAGCCGCGATGCCGCCACGCCGGCCGAGACCGCGCGCCGCACCGTGGCCGCCGCCTGTGCGACGACCGCATCACCGGCCGCGGCGATCGACAGCTCGCGGTGCGCCCTAGCGGCGCCGTCGGCCAGGCCGCGCGCGAGGCGAGCGCCGAGGCGAGCGTCGCGATCGACGACCGCCGGCGCTTCGACGGCAGGCTCCGGCTCCTGCAAGCGCCGGCGGATCCAGCGGCGCGCGATGACGGCGCCGATCGCGAGTGGCAGGATCAGGCCCAAGATGCCCGCGACGGTCATGGCGCGCTCGCCACGCGCGGCGGCCCTCGCCTGATCCGCGGCCTCGGCCTCGAGGTCCTGCACACACGCACGTGCTGCGATCAGCTGCCGGGCGCGCTCGATCTCGGCGCTCGCGCCGGACGTGCGGGCCTTCGCGCACAGGGCCTCGGCGAGGAACCCGAGGTCCCAGCCCACCGTCACCAGCTCGTTGGCGGCGGCGATGTCGCCGTCGCTCGGATCGTGAAGCTTGTCGCGCAGCGCGGCCGCGAACGCGGGCTTGAGCGCGGTCGCGATGAGCGGCTTCAGCCCGGACACGCCGGATCCGGCGATCGAGCGAGCGCAGGCCACGACCGCGTCGAGGCTGGTCCCGCAGTGATCCAGCACACCGCTCTGGATGTACGCGCCGAACGCCTTGCGATCGATCGGCGCCGCCGCGAGCCGGATCGTGTCGAACACCGAGTTGCGCTCTGTGGCCTGCCTCCACTCCACATCCGTGGCCACGTCCGGCGCCGCGGCGCGCAGCTCCAGGACGATCCCTGCGTAGTCGCGATCTCCGACCTTGCCGGTCGCATCGAGCTCGAACAGGCTTCGCGCGATGGCCTCGAGCTGTGCCCGATCGGCGGTGCGGATCACGCCGTGGACCCAGCGCAATCGGTGGTCGTGCAGCGCGTCGTCGTCCCTGCGTGCAAAGGCCGTGACCACCGCGGCGCGGTCCGGCGGCGTCACCAGGGCGATCAGCGCATCGAACCGCGACGCGTTCGCCGTGTCGGCGAGGTATCCCGCGAGGAACGCTGGCGGAGCGGCCCGCCATCGCGAGACCATCGCGGCGAACAGCGCCGGATCGGCCTGGTCGATCAAGCGGGTCCCGGCGAGCTGGTTCAGGACGGTAGCCTCGAGCACCTCGAGATCTGCGGCGACCGGCCGGCAGTACGATGCGATCGCGCGGCGCAGCCGCGGCGTGGCGAGGCCCGGCTCGTTCTGCGCCGCCACCCACAGCGCGATACCCTGTACGCGGTCGGCGCAGACCGCCGCGAGGTGGCGGATCAGCAGCCGCTCGTTGCGTGCCGCGAGCTCGGGGGCGCCGAGCATGGTCCGGGCGACCGCGACCTGGAGCGCCGGCGACAGTTGTTCGAACACCGGGCCGGCGTGCCCGGCGAGGTTCGATTGCGGCGCCGCGGCGATCGCCGCCAGCAAGCGGTCGACGCCGATATCGTGCGCGGCGATCGTCTCGACGAGCTGGGCCGCGACCGCGGCGTCATCCAGCGCGAGCATGGCGTCGAGGCCACTGTGCCCGTCGTTCGACGGTACGATCGGCGAGCTCAGCGTGTTGGGCAACGTCGTCGTCGCGAGTTCTACGATCGCAGACACCAGCTCCGCGCTACTCGTCGCCTCGACGCCATACTTGATGGTTCTGTTCGAATAGTCGTGCCGTGCCGCCGACAGGCACGGGACCCGGATCGTCGTTGCCTCGCGCGGCGGCAGGTATGGGATCCGGATCGTCGTCCGATCCAGTCGCGCCGGATCAGTATCGACCATGCCGGAGACCGTGAGACCGCTGCTGAGGCGCTGCCCCACGATCACGACGATGTTCCATCGGATCCTGGACGTCTGGTTGACCACGTCGAGCTCGAGCGCGCAGTCCTCGCGCGTAAGCCGGCCGGAAGCGTCGTGCTGGAGCGCCACGACGTCATCGTCCGACTTGCCGCGCGCCCGGCTCAGCAGCCCGCCGTCGGCGGTCCGGGCATACGGCGGCGATGCCTCCACCGGGCCGGCCGTCGCCAGCCATGCCCCGATCCCGACGATTCCCGTCCAGCCATGCAGCCATCTCGTCATGTCCGTGTGACTCCTCGCGTCGTTGGGTACAGAGGGTGCGCGGCGATCCGCGCCTGGAGCTCGCCGGCGCGGCGCGGATCGCCGGCGAGGCGATGGGTGAACGCTTCGAGCAAGAGCAACAGCAGCTGGCGCCTGGCCGGCGCGCCGGGCACCTCGCGGTGCAGCGACCACCACCCGGCCGCCTCGGCCCAGCGCCGGGTCCGGAGGAACACCAGGCCGCGGCGGACGACTTTGGCGTCCGCGCCGCGCGCGTCGATCAGCTCGGACAGCGCGATGCCATCGAGCGCGATCGTGGCGTCGCGGCGGAGCGAGCTCTCGAGCTCCGCCAGGCTCGGATCACCGCGGTCGATGCGGGCGACGGCGCCGCGGAGCTCGTCGAGCGCGAGCGGTCCGGCGAGGTCCCGGGTCAGGAGGTCCTCGGCGCCGGCGTCGAGGCGCGCGAGCAGGGCGTCGCCGACGGCGCGATCGAGGCTATCGTTGCCCGACCGGCGCGCGAGCCCGGCGCCGGCCACCGAGCTCCGGGCCGAGCTCCGGCAATACGGGCAGATCACCGCCGCGGCGTCGCACGGCTGGCCGCAGTTCTCGCAGGTCATCGCCGATCCCGGGGCCGCGCGGCGGCGAGCGGCACGAGGAACGCATCGACGTCGAGCTCGATCGCGCCGCGCAGGTCGCGATCGCGGTCGAGCGCGAGATCGGTCAGCATCGAGCCGGCCTCGTGGTCCAGCCCCGGCAGCCTGCGGATCAGCGCGCGGCGCAGCGCGGCGCCATGGGTTGCCGTGATCGCCGGGGTGCCGGTCGCGGTGCCGGCTGGCGTGCCGGCCTCGGTGCTGGCTGGCGTGTTCTCGTCGGGTTCGGCCATGGTTCACCTGAGTACGATGTGTCCGAGCTGTTCCATGATCGTGCGCTCGAGCGCGCCGATCCGGCGGGCGGAGGTATCGACGCCGGCGGTCAGCGCGGTGAGCTCGCGGTGGAGCTCGCGCAGCCGGTCCGCGGCGCCGCCGTGGCCGTGGTGCGCGACCTCGGCCGCGACGCCGGCAACGAACGCCGCGCGCTCGTGCAGGCCGCCGATCGTGACCTCGGCCGGCGCCGCGGCGTCGAGCGCGCCGTTGTCCTGGAGATCGACGAGGACCGGGCGGAACTCGTCGAACCGGCCGAGCTCCTCGATCAGCGCGCTGCGCACCTGGTTGCCGAGCGCCGGGTCGGCCAGGAACCGCGCGCTCGCCGAGCGGAACATCGCGAGCAGCTCCTGCCGCCGGTTCTCGGCGCGGCGGGTCTCGACCAGCAGCGCCTGGGCCCGCGCGCTGCGCACGCCGAGCACGATCGCGGCGTCGAGCCAGTCGAGCGCGCGCGGCGAGCGCTCGGGCCGGTAGGCGAGGTAGAGCGCGGCCAGCGCCGCGAGGGCGTCGCGCTGCCGCGGCTCGAACTGCAGCGCGCGGAGCAGCGCCGTGGCGATCGTATCGACGGCGTCGCGCTCGAGCGCGCGGCCGCGCCCGGCGGCGAGCTCGATGCGCAGCACGGCCTCGAGGAAGTACAGCGCGCGGTACAGCTCGGCCGGCATCGCCAGCGCGCCGCGATCGATCGCCGGGTGGAGGAACTCGTCGGCGATCTGGTCCTCGATCGCCGGCAACTTGTCGGGCTGCCAGCGCGCCAGCAGCGCGACCGCCGCGTCGAGGGCCTCGGACGGCTCGCCGGAGCGGTGCCGGATCGCGAGGTCGTAGACGTCGCACGCCGCCGCGACCGTGCGGCGCGTGGCGTCGTCGAGGCCCTCGGTGCGGCGAACCTGCTCGATGCCGGCGGACGCCTCGGGCAGCCGGCCGGCCTTGATGTGGCCGCGCACCGCGAGGATCCGCTGCGTGACCATGACCATCGGCACGTGGCCGGCGAGCACGCCCAGCTTGCCGACCTCGTCGAACAGCCGGGTGGCGGCCTCGGTGTCGGCCTCGGCCATCCTCTCCTCGCCGAGGTACAGGAGACACACCGACTCGGTGTGGACGAACGCCAGGTCGTCGAGATCAGGCCGGGCCCGGCGGAACAGCTCGAGCGCGGCCTGCCACTCGCGCTGCCGCGCCTTGACGAAGCCGCGCAACCACAGCGCCTCGGCCATGTGCGGGGCGAGCTCGAGCAGCCGCCCGAGATCATCGTCGGCGTCGGCGAGCAGCTCGAGACGGGCGTCGCGCGACAGCGGCTCGCCGTCGGTCTCTCTCGCGCACTCGCGCATCGCGCCGCACAGCGCGCGCAGGAACAGGAAGTCGAGCACCTCGAGCCTGGACAGCGTCTCGACCGGGATCCCGGCCGCCGTGTCGAGCCCGGCGCGCCAGCGCTCGGCCCGGGCGTGCTCGGCGAGCTGCGCGATGTCGGCGGGCCCGGCGGCGTTGCTCGCGGCGGCCGACGCCGCGCGGCGCCGGCGCCGCAGGATCGACACGTCGCCGAGCAGCAGCGACGCCACGCTGGCGATCAGCAGGCCGAGCGCCACGTAGACCAGCCACGCACGCGGTGCGGTCAACCGCAGCCGCGGCCGTGCACCCGCCAGCTCCGCCGATCGCCCGGATGAACCTCCGGCCGCGCCGGCATTTGACGCGCCGCCCGAGCCGATGCTCGAGCCGCTGACCGACACCGGCCCCGGCCCGCCCGAGCCGACACCCGACGCCGCACCCCGCCCGCCCGAGCCGACGCCGGACGCCGTACCACGCCCGCCCGATCCGTCAGCCGACACCGGCCCCGGTCCGACGGCCGACCCAGCGATCGCTCCGACGGCCGATCCGGCACATGGCGCGATGCCCGACCCGGCAGCGGAACCGACACCTGACGCAGCGCCCTGTGACCTGAGCGCGGCGAGTTCGGCCTGCTTGCACCGGATCTCGGAGATCTTGTCGTCGCGCTCGCGCTCCAGGCTCGCGATGTCGCGCTGCAGCTCGTCGATCCGTGCGGCGAGGGCCGGCTTCGGCGCGCGATCGGCTGCTGCCGGTGCCGCAGCTCCAGCCGACGGCGGCGGCGACGCCGGCTCGATCGCCCCATCTTCGCCGGCGAGCGGCAACTCGCTCCGGCCGCCGAACCACGCCAGCCCGAACAGCGCGAGCGCGATCACCGGCGCGCCGATCGCGCGCAGCTTCGCCCGCGCCAGGCCCTCCCGGCGCTCGATCCAGTACGCCTGCAGCGCGACGACCGCGGGCAGGACGCCCAGCGCGGCCAGTACCCAGAGCATGGTCATGATGCCTCCGACCGCGCGAGCAGGCGGTCCTCGTCGTACCAGATCAGCGGCGGCACGCCCTGCCCCGCACCGGGCGGCGCGATGCCGTGCGCCGCGAGGTAGGCATCGACGCCGCTCGCGATCGCGCGCGCGGCGGGCAGCCGGAGCTGCGCGGCGAGCGCCGCGATCCAACCCAGCCAGTCGATCGCCGCGCCGATCAGCGGGTCGCCCGGCGCGCAGGTCGCGCGGGCACCGTCGAGCGCGGCGACGAAGCGCTCGAACGCATCGGCGAGGTAGCCGGCCTCGCCGTACAGGCCGACCGCGCCGAAGTGCGCCACGCCGTCGAGGTAGTCGAGGTAGGCCACGAGGTAGGCGCCGAGCCCGCCGCCGGTAGCCGGCATCGCCGGCATCGCCTGCAGCGCCCGCCTCGCGTCCTTGCATAGCCGGGCGACGTGGAGCCACTCCGCGTTCGCCGCGCAGAGCCGCGCGCAGATCGCGCGCCGCACCGCCTCGTCCCAGGCGCCGGCGGCGGCGGCGGCGAGCCGCTGCGCCGCGCGATCACCGTGCCCGAGGTGGCGGGCCTCGACGTGCGCCACGCAGATCCGCTCGCGATCGCCGAGCTTGCCGTCGATCCGGTCGACCGCGGCGATCGCGCGATCGAGCCACGCGCGCGCCGGCGCCGGCTCGCCGTCCGCCGGCGCGAGCTCGGACGCGACGCGCTGCATGCGCGCCACCAGCAGTCGCACGCCATCGCGGTCGCCGTCGCTCACGGCCTCGAGCGCGGCCTCGAGCGCCCCGGCCTCGTCGCCGTCGCGCTCGCGCAGCCGCGCCAGCACCTCCCACGGCACCGCCTGCCGCGGTGCGATCGCGGCGTGGCACTCGAGGATCTGCCGTGCGACGTCGATCCGACCCTCGTGCTCCCAGCGCACCGCGGTGCGGTACGCGTGGAGCTGCTCGCCAAGCTCGGCGAGCTGGTCGCGCCACGCCGGCGGCGGCTCGGGCGCGAGCAGGCCGGCGACCAGCGCCTCGAGCGCGACCGCCTCCTCGGCGAAGCTCGGCGGCAGCGCCGCGCGCACGGCGTCGCCGAGCACGTCGCGCGCGCCGACCTGGCCGCGCAGCGCGCGCCGGAAGCGCTCCGTCGACGAGCGCACCGGGAACAGGTCTCCGGCGAGCGCGGTGTACAGCGCCGCGCCGACGGCATAGGCGCCGGCATGCGGCGCCGGCCCACCAATCAGCGCCGCGCTGGACCGCCACGCCCAGGCGTCATACGACGCGCGCGACCACGCGGCGAGGGTGGCGTCGACGAGCGGCACGGCGAGCAGGCAGACCGCGCGCTGCGCACCGGCCGCGCTCGCGGGCGCGAGCCGGAGGCAGACCGGCGCGATCGCGACCGTCGCCACGAGCTCGCCGAGCGCCTCGGCGCAGCGCGCGACGTACTGCGCCAGGGCGATCACCTCCGGCAGGTGCACCGCCGGGGCACCGCGCCACTGGCGCAGCGCACCGGCCAGCGGCTGCGACGCCGCGTCGACCGCATAGTCCAGCGCGAGCCGCCCGCCGGCATCGTCGATCATCGCCGGCAGGCAGAGCTCGCCGCCGGCTCGGCGCCGGATACGGTCGAGCACCGCCCGCGTCCGCTGGCGGGCGCTCGCATCGATCACCAGGCTCGCGGACACGCGATCCGGCTCGATCACGAGCTCGCCGTGCGGCAGCGCGAACCGCGCGCGCTCCGGCGCTATCGCCGACGCCTCGCTCACGGTCAGCCGCGGCTCCGCATCACGGCGGTGGTCAGCGCGGCGACCGCACCGGCGACGTTGACCCCGGTCGTCCGCGCCTGCATCAGCTTCTGGATCGCGTCGAGCATCTCACGCTGGCGGTCGACCGGTAGCGTCGCCACCAGCGAGGTCGCCTCCTGCAGCAGCCGGTCGCTTGGGTCCGCGGCCGACGGCGGCGGCGCCGCCTGGCCGGCGACGCCGCTGCCGAGCATGTCGGCGAGCCCGACCAGTGTCTTGTGGTGCAGCCCGAGGTCGCCGCGATCGAGCTTCACCGGCGTGACGGTGTTCTTCTGGACGTGGCGGATCTGGCCCTCGAAGATGCCGTTGGCGTCGAGTGCGAACGTGACCTCGAACGTGTGCGCGCCCTTGGGCTCGGGCGCGAGGCCGTCGATCACGACCCGGCCGATCGGCGTGTTCTGGCTCGCCCGGTCGTTCTCGCCCTGGTAGACGACGACCTCGATGTTGGTCTGGTTGTCGCGCGCCGTCGTGTACTTGTCGCGCATCACCCGATGCGGGATCACGTGGTCCTTGGGGATCAGCCGATCGTAGACGTCGTCGATCAGGCCGATGCCGAGCGTGTGGCTGACCACGTCCTTGATGTTGGTATTCGACAGGTCGCCGACCACGGTCTGCGTCCGATCGATCTGGGGCGGCTCGTCGCTGATCACCGGGCC
>Ga0307515_10006362_pt1 | contig 23641 bp, 34 predicted proteins | sample 17_EM_MG_FD_194513 | JGI IMG/M metagenome (GOLD analysis project Ga0307515, IMG submission 194513) | Populus trichocarpa ectomycorrhiza microbial communities from riparian zone in the Pacific Northwest, United States - 17_EM | ecosystem: Host-associated > Plants > Roots > Unclassified | place... | reverse complement strand
CAAAGTTATGGGCAAAGCCTGGTCAAACCCTCGCATAATCTCGTCTGGTGCCCTGATCGCCAAAGTGATGTAACGTGCATTCTCCTTACCCCTTACGCCGATCATCGGAACTGGGCTTCATCTCGAGCTTGATAAAGAGGTAATGTCCTATGTTGGGACCCTGAACAAGCTGATGGTCCACAGAGGGGATAGTGCTCTGCGGGTAATCTTTGTTTCCAGCAGCGTTTGGCGAGATTATGATACGAGCTATCTCTCTAGAATTTCAACGGTTTTTTGTCACGCTTTTGTCACCCCCCGACCACGGAGGCTAAAAAGATCATTGAATGTTGAACTCCCCCCTACCTTACATACTCAGAAACGAGGGAAACAAATATCCTAAACTGGGGGGGATTCACACCTTCCCGTTCCCGCCCCGAATGAAAAGATCAAGGAACTAAAATGAGGAGGCAGTGATCGAGCCAGGTGCCTTCCCGCCGCACACCGTCATGTATGGCTCAGATTTCTCTCGATGGCATTGGCAATCGCACGGTTTCGAGGGGCATTCCCCCCTCGAAGCTCCAAGTTTAGCGAACCGGTGCCTCGATCGCGGTAGCGAGGGCACATCACCGCCGGCTCGTCTACCTATACGGCCCAGTTAAAAAAGCACTTTAGCGATTTACTCCGCCCCCCTTACGCCCGGGGCCACTTCCGAAAATGCCTCCCTATGCAACCTCGGCTTTCAGGCTTCGGGCTTCGGGTTATTTAAGAGGCGAACCCTCCAATCTTTGCACCCTTCCAAGTTTGTACTATGGCCTCTCACACCGTCACGCGATATTTTCCCATGTTCATGGCACGCCACACCGCAGATCAATTGATGAATCGACAACGAGGTCTAGCACACGTCATAATCTGCTTCACTTGGCAATCGAGAGTATAAAGGTACTCGTGACGGAGAGATAACAGATAACGATAACGAGACCGAAGGAGCGGAGGGTTACAAACAAGGACCAGAGCCAGGGACTGGAGGAACGACTATGACTACGAGCACAGCTAGGAGCTGGCACACATGACACACATGACCCGTCACGCACAACATTGAAATACCCGGGACGATACAAAAAAAGTCCAAACTCACACCCCAATTCGCCGCAATCGATCCGCACAAACTTGGTATACCCCGCAACTCCTGACTCCCTTGCACAAATCATCACGAGGGGGACATATTGTACGGTGGGAAAAACGAGAACGGGAAAAGCGGAAAATGGTCGGAAACCTCGATGTACCATCGGTGTGTCCTTGTTTCAAGTTCATGGTCTCATGGGAGCCAGCCAGGCCTCAGCTGCCTCGAATTGATCCACCAACTCGGGTAACACCGCGTTCTCTGAATGCAGCTGTCTCATCGCAGTCAACGCCTAGATGATGTCCCGAAGGATATGCAAGTGTCAGCGGTGCGGTCCCCGATAATAGCCCCGTTCCTCCCACGCCCACGGGTGGTGATGGGCAGGCGGTGGGGATCACGACGAGTAACGAATATGCTTACCACATCCCAGAACCTGAACCCTCTCTCGACCTCCATCCTGGGATACTTGATCCCAGTAAACGTGTCCTCACAAATCTCCAAAGCCATGCTTTTGGCATCCTTAATCCCCGGTCCATTCGGATCTCTTACCCTTTGCCCTCCGTTGATGTGGGTAAGAGCATCCAGATACACCTTAGCCAAGATACCGAATCCGGTGTTGACCTCCGTCTGGAAGGGTAACGAAAGGGTGATGTCCAACAGGTCATCACGCTGCTGTCGGACATCCCCGCGCAACAGCATGTTAAGCGTGGTGACTTCCAAAAGACTCCGGAGAGAACGGGAAAGTGATCGAATAAAGGAATTGAAGACGAGGAGCTCGCGGGAAAGTGGAGCTGACCATGCCAGCGGCTGTGGGACGTTCCGGGATCAAACCGAGCGCGAATAGGAGGGTATACGAGGTAAGACTGTTTGTATCCAATTGCCAAACTATGAAGTAACGTACCTTGAAGTTAAGAGGGACAATGCTGAGCACCCTCATAACCAACAACATACATGACTTCTCGTCATCTGTGATTGCAAATCAGTAATCCGATAAGGACGAACGCCCATGGCGAAAAGCAAAGTGCAAAGGCAAAAGGGGTAAGGCGGGGAAGCGAAAACGGCATAACGTAACTACCCACGCCCACGAAAAGCGCTCATATACCGAACACGAGAAAGGGAAAAGATCGGACGACCACCTACCAGTTCCGAAACTCGGTCCGCCGCTGAAGGCGCGGTGGGACCACAAGTGTCCATGCATCACTCCAGCCCGAATAAGCTCCAAGAACAGATAAAGCGAATCCTGGAACTTGTCGTTGACCCGCGCCGTCCGAACGGCAGTATACATCGCTCGCGCCAGCGGCGAATGGATGTGGGAATTAATCAGGAACCTAACCCACGCATAGGTACCTAAGAATCATGTCAAAGCAGGGGGGATACAAAAGGTGGCTTACCCTCGCAATTCTAGGAAACGCCAAATCACATTAGCAACAACTTCGTCCTTCTTTTCCAGAGGTCCTGTATTCTTGATCTTGGTGCGTGCCGCGAGCTTTTCAATAGCGGTTGCACCCAAACATAGGGCAAAATCAATAGTTGAAGACTGATGCCCCACAATCCAATCAGCGCCGGAAGACAAACGTGCCGAAACCAAATACCCACATTCTGTCTCCTCAACTCTTCCTCCACGAGCGCAGAAGGTACCATCCACCCTCCGACTCGGTCCACGAGCTGTGATGTCTGAGGCGAATTGTGTGCGACAAGCGCTTTTGTGTGATGGGTGGGACTCGTCGGTTGCTCAAACCAGAAATAGGGTGTAACCTTCCTGTTTGCCCAGAAATTGTGGCACACGCTACTGATCAATGCCAGGGTGGTTGCCCGGGGTCCAGTCTGACCCTCGGTGATGACCTCTTTGACGAAGCGTCTGTACTCAGTCGTATCACCGTTATCCAACGGTGGCCCTTCATTGATCTGACCTGTGGTTAACCAGACGAGAGCCTGGGGGCCAAGGAGGCCACGGGAGAGGTAATAGTAGACTTCATCCGGTAGACGGTGGGTGAAAATCTCGTGCAGATCGGATGGGATGTCCGCGGCGGTAGGATGATGGTGGGGAGGTGGGTGATGATTGTTTCCCTGGCTGCTTGGGGGTGGAGTGGAGGCGAGAGGGAGTGGTAACACCGTACCTTCAGATGAAAGGATCAGGGAATATTTGACCATCGCTCGGCTACGGGCGTATTGATCGGGGTATAGGGTAGTTTTCACCGCGGGATGATCACCGAAGGCGGCTACCGCTGCCTGACCGGATTTGTAGTATTTGACCATGTCGACGGTTGCTTTGAGGCCCTGCTCGTGCATCGATGGCGGGAAGGGGGGAGAGTGATCGAAGCCGACGAGGATGCCGATATCTAGAAAATTCTCTTCATTGACACCGAGGTCGGTCATGATATTCCGTTTGGAGATGTAGTTGAAGGTTGGATCGGATGCTAGGAGATCAATGGATATTACGAGCTTGTCGACGCCAGGGTAGAGGAGGGTATCGGTTGGGCCGTAAATTGCGTGGATGTGGGATTTTGGATGACGTTGTAGGTATATCAACTACGGGACGCGACGGGTCGTCAGACCAGGTCAAAAACGCGCCACGAACGGATCACACTCACCTGAGCCCACGCTAAATATGGAGCGACGATAAACTCGACGTTCCTGTGGCGGAAAATGCGGAGAACCATGCGCCAGAGATCCCACTGGTGAAGGCCCGAGCGAACCTCAAACAACTTGGTGGCGGCATCTTCCTGGCCGGATTCGTAACGACTCCAGCCATTGGCTCTGTCCCTGCAGGCCTCGTTCTGTTCGTGGATTAGGTGTGGCTGGACATGTTTCCAGCGCTTCTGGGGGATGAGGCCGGAAAAAACGAAGACGGGTTTGATTCGAAGCTTTTCGAGGGTCCTGAGGTCGGTTTCGATGCGTTGTGTGAGGGCAAGGGGGAGACCGCCGGTTGCGGAGAGCAGGGGCTCCTTTCCAGGCGAGCTCTCGTAGATGGACTGGAGGTAGTGACCGGCGTCGATGCCGAGCCTCGTGTCTGAGAGGATGGAAAGCGGGAAAGACTGGATGTGTTTCCCTCCTGTCAGGTAGTCTGCTCACAGTGTGAGCTTGTGGTCTGTCTAGAGAGAGATGTCGCTTACTGTCGAAATGCTTGATACCCATGATGATCTTTGCGTGTTGACGGCAAGAGAGGTGAGGTGGGATTACATAAGCCAAGGCCGCCTCGGGCTTGTAACTGTCTGAGTAACCCAGGAAGGAGAGAGCGAGAGCACCGGGGGTCATCTGCATCCTCGACGAGACATGGCCGCCATCGCCTCTCAGCTCAGAAACTACAAGGAACCAGGCAAAGAACAGCTCACCCATCTCTTCTTCGCTCTCCCCAACGCAGACGGAATACCCCCGGACGAATCCTATGCCAATCTCGAGTCTCTCGACATTAACGCTGTCTTCAGTCTAGGGGCTCCTGGCCAGGAAGACTCATACGTGAGTGTTGTATCCGGTCTGCCCTTTTCTCAACCTCCGTAGCTCATCCGTGGATCGATGTCTGTAGGCGGGGAAACTCTATCTCCTCCCGCCGTTCCTCACTTTCGCCTCGCTGGATCGCAAATCCGCGAGGTTTAGCATCCCCCTTGCTGCCATTCGGAGAGTGGAAAAGCTCAACGCCCGAGCCGGAATCTATGCGCTCAGCTTCACCCTATGGCACGGTACCAAGATGGTGAGCTTGCATGTACATCGAATAAATGAAACATCTAACACAGACACCGTGGTTCCAGATTGTCCAATTGACATCTTTGCGTCCCACCGCCGACCTCTTCTGCACTCTGCTCAAAGAGGCATTAAAGGTCGAGCTGTCCAAGGGGGAAATGAAGGCCCTCAAGACCTTCGTCAAGACCTGTTACTCCGAATCCCTCATCGCCTCTTCTGCGCCCCTGATCCAAGAACAGGACCAAGATGAAGACAAGGGGTCGAAGAACATTGACGGTAATCAACTCGGATATCATACAGGACTGGGACACCGTTTCAGGTTCCCTGGAGATCCCAAAAAGTGATGATCAAAGCCAGCCTCCCAAATGATTCACCGTTGACGTTCTATCAGATTGCGCGAGGCGTCCAAGATCAAGCTGTGGACCCAATACCTCGAAAGTTGGTTATATGCGCCCGTCGTCGTCTGTAATAGGCTAACAACGCTCCTTTATTCAGCACACGGTCGAAATCTCACTCTCCTACGGTATCCCCAATGCACCCGGCTGGTCCAGGTCGGTCTTCCGAATCGTCTTAGAGGGGAGATGTGGGAAACACTGTCCGGCTCTATCTACCTCCGGTTCGCTAGTCCGGGCGTCTATCAACAAATACTTGACCAAAACAAGGGGCGAACGACCACGAGCACCGAAGAGATTGAAAAAGATCTGCATAGAAGCTTGCCTGAATATTCGGCGTATCAGAACCCCGAGGGGATCGATGCGCTCAGGAGAGTGTTACAAGCTTATTCATTCAAAAACCCTCAGACCGGATACTGTCAGGTACCATTATCACTTGTGATTTACGGCTTTTTGCTGAGATTCCCGGAAAAACAGGCTATGAACATTCTCGCTGCAGCGATCTTGATGTGAGTCACGCCACTATTTCCCACCGCGCACTCACTAATCGATTTCTCAGTTACACATCAGAAGAGCAAGGTTTCTGGCTTCTCCAGGTCATCTGTGACAGACTTCTGCCAGGCTATTACAGCCCTTCCATGCACGGCACCCTGCTGGATCAACGGGTGTTCGAATCGCTCGTTCAGCGGTGCTTACCCGCCATCCACGAACACTTCCAAGAGGTTGATGTCCAACTATCTGTTGCCTCGTTACCGTGGTTCCTGAGTCTGTGAGTGGAGTTTTCCCATGGGAACTTATAGTTTGATTGACATGCTGGTAAAGGTTTATCAATAGCATGCCAATGGTTTTCGCGTTCAGAATTATTGATTGTTTCTTCTGTATGGGACCAAAGGTGTTGTTTCAAGTGGGGTAAGGTGTTCAATTCTACCGCTCGTCGCTATTCTGACGCTTTCACACCAGACTTGGTGGGAATCCTCAGCCATTCCATGAGTATATGGGCTGACCGGCTGCCGTAGCGATTTTGAAGATCAATGGCGAAGCCCTCCTTCAAATCCAAGATGACGGTGGTTTCATTCAGTGAGTTCTCCAGCGCAATTCTTGCAGATGCGAACTAATCCCTCCATTCAGTCTCATGCGCGACTACTTCTCGTCGCTGGGGGAATCCGCCCACCCGAACTCTCCAGACCCACGAGCGCGCGCCATTACGCGGTTCCAAGAACTCCTCCTTGTCTCGTTCCGTGAATTCGTCGTCATCACTGACGACTCTATCCTAGCTGAGCGACGCAAGCACCGGGGAGAGATCGTCCACAATATCGAATCCTTTTCCAAGCGTGCTGCTATCCGAAATCTCAAATCCCTTGAGAGGTTCTCGAAAGAACAGGTTGGCCTTGTGTACGACGCGTGGTATAACTCTATATGCGCTGTACCTCACGGTGTAAAGGATAGTGGTATTGGAGGGAGGGATGGTGGTGCGTTGTTGGTTGTCACCAAGGATGGACAGGAGGAGAAACCGGAGACGAGGATTGGGTTGCCGACGTTCCGGAAGTTCATCAGTGAGATCGTCACCTGGGCGAGAGACGACAAGATTGTGCAAAATGCCTTCCAGGTAGCTTATTTTTCCGGTCCATGATTCGTTTGGATGCTGAACTGGGTCTTTAGACGAGGGTAGACAGGGGGGCTGTTGAACACGAGTTCATCGATCGGTTGTTTGCCTTCTGGGACACATCTTATAGGGGATCCCTCTCATTCCAGGTGGGCCGGGCTGACATTTTCTGTCATCTGACGGGGTGTTAATCCTGGCCTTAGGACCTCATTTCCGGGCTAGATGGCGTAATGTTCAACGACCTGATGGACAACATTGAATGGTTCTTTAATATCCATGACAAAAACAAGGACGGGTTCTTGTCAAAGGACGAGGTCCTCACCCTCTCTGAATCCATGCTTGTGGGTGTCCCTTCCCTCACCGCACCCTAGGCTTTGTGGAGCACTCGTGGCTGATGGAAAATTTCCTAGTTCATCTTTAGGAATGAGGTTGGGGACGCGTACCTTGGTGCAATCAGTCGGTTTATGTCAAACGCATTCGAGTATGGCGACGCGTTGTTGCCTGAAACGACTTCAGGGGAATCCCCTGATTCAGACGGCACACCACAAATCGGGTCGAACCAGCCCTACTTGAACCTCGCTACGTATGTTCCCTTATGTATCTGGGAGGCTGAGAAACTGACTCTGGATCGCTTCGTTTCCTCTCTCTAGGTTCAGGATGGTCGTCCTAGCGGACGAGGTCCTCGAGTCCTTCTTCGACCAAGACTTCTCGGGAACATTCAGGCTGGAGCCGACCCCATTGGAAGAACTCCCCACTTCGGCTTCCAGCTTCCTCAGCGGGATGTGGTCCAGCATCGCGACGAACGACAACAGAAAGATTTTCCACAAGTTGTCGGACGAGGTCGGTCGGACGATCGGAAAACACAAAGTCGAGCACATGCCAGCTATCGGCAGGTACACCACTCTGGAAGAACCCAAAGCTCGTGAAAGCCTGCTCACCCCTTCGATGCGTCGTTCCGCCTCGCGCACATCGCTCAACGCTCAAGAGAGTGAATCTCCGAGTGTCAAGTCGACCGGCACACCTGCTGCCGTGTCGACTTCCAACCTGTCAGTCGTTCCGACCACCCCACCTAAGACCACGAAGTCGGGTGATTTGGGGGCCGAGCTGCGGTCGCCTCTCACGCCGGGTTCGGCGATACATTCCGAGTTCTCGCCTTTGCCCATCGTCAAAGCGGCCAACGCGGCGCTCATGACTATGGAGAGGACGCCGTTTGCGATCGACGACGCGAGGGATGAAGACGACGACGAAGATTTAGAGAGCGACGAAGAATTTGAGAGTGGGGATGATGCGGTTTTAGATGAGGTCGATGCGTTTTTGGAGGCTCATGACCCGGGGTTGACGGAGGATCAGAAGGAGGTTGCTAAAGGTCCGTGATTTTTCCTCCCTGCTCTTTGTGTATTTGGTTGGACCCTTGGGTGCTGATATTCTCCCCACGGCGTCTGTTTAGATCTCATGACGGCCGAACCGGTCAAATAGTCTCGGACTAGTACCAGCAAAACCTGTTTATGGAGTACCCAGTTTTTTCTCGTTTCATTGTCAGTTCGGATAGTGCTACAGCTACAGCTACATGTACAACACTCAGATGGTAATTTATGCAGCCTCGGCCCAAAGAATAAGCAAACCCGTTGAAGGGCATGATGATGATCGTGGCGGGACGTATTAAGGTCAGGCTGAAATCTTGTCGACCCATATCCGTACTGTGAGGTCAGATTCCATTGACGCGGAAGCGATCATATTTTGTCGTGGATGCGTCTGTGAAGTTTAGACGAATGGGGAACGGGTCGTTGAGGGAGAAGTTGGAAAGGAACTCACTGCGACGGAAACTACCACATCTATCGAACCAGTAAACCCACGCGGTAAGAAAAAGAACAGCACGAAAAAAAAGAACCGCGGAGCACATACCTGTGTGACCCTTCAAAACCTGAACGATCTCCCTACTCTGCAAATCCCACAAATAAACCTTCCCGTCCTCACTACCTGAAACTATCCATTTCCCACCCGTCACGCTGAAACAAGCGACGATGCAGTATTTGGAGTTTTGATGACCGGTGTAAGTCTTGAGGCAACGAGAAGTTTGGTAGTCCCATAATCGGATCGCGTGGTCGTGTGCGGTGGAGAGGATGTATTTTGAGTTGGGGGAGAATTGGACGTATTGGCTGTAGGTTTGGAGAATCGGGGTAAGACCCTGGTTGTGTGGAGGGAGAACGTACCAGATTGCGCTGTGACTTTCCGCCAGGGTCTTGAGGCATTGCCCTGTCGTAGAGTTCCAGATGCGGCTGTCGAATGTGCGTTGGTTGCAAGGCCTTGAGGAAAGGGTATTTCTGCCACTTACATCAGCCCATCACAAGCACACGAGACAATCAGACTAGCGTCCCGGTTGAAGTGCACGGCAGTGACATAGTCCAAATGCGCATGGAGGGTCTTCAAACACTTGGCTAGACATTGAAACGTATGAGTTGAGCGCCAACCACACAACGAGCAAAACTCACCCTTGGTGACATCCCAAATCTTGATGTCGCCGTCACAGCAGCCAGATACAAGTTTGTCCGAAGCGCTGTTATAGTTCAAACAGAATACATAGCTGGTGTGACCTTTCAGGATTTTGGTGGTCAATCCCTGTTTCAATCTATCGAACAGACGATCGAAAATGCGTGATGAAAAAATGAGGCGTACCGTATCCACAGTCCATATCCGAACGGTAGTATCGTCTGAAGCTGAGGCGAGGAAGACGCTATCAGAAGACCAAGCAATGTCCGAGAGACCTTTCGAGTGCCCCGTCAAGTTTCTCACGAGCTGTCCGGTATGTGGGGACCAGATTTTCACGAGTTTGTCTCCGGCTAGTTTGCAAGTCCACGAAAGCAAAGGGCTTTTAAAATCTTCTCATCTCTGTGTCGAAGGGGATTGAAAACCACATACAACATGACGCCAGTAATGTCCCGTCCGGGCTGAACTTTACGGCGGAGATGGACTGGGTGTGTCCAGACATCGTATGAGCCAACTCATATCTTGGACTGTCCCTCGGAGTCGTCGATGGAGGTGGCGGAGGAGGGCGGTTGGGGGATTCGTTTGTCGGGGGTTGTTGCTGGGGGACTTGGGGATCGTCCTCGGTCGTCTGGGACGCGTTATCGTCGTCAGCCGACGAGTCCTCGCCCGCGCTGGTGATATTTTCGGGGTCCTCGACCATTTCGATTTTGGATTGCGAACGAAGGGGGTATGATGGGGAAACAAAGTACGAGCGCTCCTCAGTGGCGGCATTCAGTGATCGCCAGACGCGGAATCCGCGAGTCGCTCAACTCATTTACAGCGCACATACCCTTCGTTGTCGAAATCCCACCAGGGTCGCCTTCTACTAGATTCCGCGACATCCCACCCGTGCGCAGTCGGACTTCCACCATAACGACAACCGCATCCACCGTCCGAGCTTGAACGTTGATGGCCACCGTGGGGGCAAAAAAGGCGGCGGCGGACATCTTCTCGCTCCCTGAACACGCTCGCTTCCTTGCTGCTGCTGCGTCGGCCGCTTCAATTCCGAAACTTTATGGTGCCCCCGAGGCGAGTGAGCGAAAATGGACTTCGTGTGCCCCCGTTTACTAATGATCCATACAGGTAATTTTCACTGGACGCGCGAACGTCGGCAAATCGTCTCTCCTGAACGCGGTTCTCGGTCGCAGGCGTGTGGTTCATACAAGCGGGAAACCGGTATGGATTCCCTCTCGGGATCTTCGTCTGTTTCGCTCATCTTTGTCACGCAGGGTCACACAAAGACCCTCAACTTTTACCGAGTCGGCAAGGAACCGGGTAAAATTACCCTTGTGGATACTCCAGGTTATGGTGCGAGAGGTCGTCCAGAGTGGGGTGAACTCTTCGACCATTACATCAACAACCGTAAAGAGTAAGCACCTACCAATCCAATCCAATCTCATGACCTAACCGAGGAACGTAAGGCTAAGACGGACCTTTATCCTCTTTAACGGTGGACATGGTCTCAACGAAATCGACCTTATGATGTTACGGTCACTCGACGAGAGCGTGCAAGCTTCTGCAGGCCTCAAATTCACCCTTCAAGCAATAATCACAAAAGCTGATACCATTCCGGGCCGAAGCTTCGCGAGTTTTATTGCACAGATGAAGAAGGATATCGCTGAAGCTGCCCCGACGTGTTTGGATCCAATCATCACCTCAACGATCAAGTCCCCTTATATCGGCATCGATGCCGTTCGGAACGCCATCGCCCAAGCTTGTCAACGGTGACGCGCATAGCTCATGTTGTTACCCCATCCGCGCATGGTTCCCTCTCGAGGAGGGGGTCACTTCTGCCTCGGTTTGGGATCTCCCGCGTTATAGCTTCTACTAGAGGGGTATCGCGCATAACCACGGGGTTCTTATCAATACAGGATCTCTGATAAAGGTGCTTTATTCTGGGCATCTTCGCGTATTTCATTATTGAATAGGCCCTCTGAGCAGCCGGTACGGGAGGCCACACGTATCAGGTCGCGGTTTGGTCAACGAGTCCACTAAGTGTTCAGCAGTGATGGCACAGGTAGCCAATGTCAAATGCAATTCATCCCTCCGAATGTCCCCCACCCTCTATTTCAGGATTGTTTTCAGCAAAACCGGAATCGGGAGGCTCGTCAAGGACTATGGTGGAAATTCGATAAGATGAGGAAACAAAGAAAGTCGCTTCCTCGCTACCCTTTGCGAGGTCCTTCGCTTAGCTTCTTAATAAACAGGTCCCAACCTGCTCCTTTACTTCTGACTGAGTTCGACTCTACGGCTGAATGCGTGAAGTCAGGCTCGATTAAGAGGGCAGACTGGACCAATGACCGTCCTCCCCAAAGTCGAGGTTCCGACGTTCGGCTCTTCCACTCAGCGTTTGAAAACTTCAGTCGGCAATTTCTCCGCACAAAGGAGCTCGTGAACGAGGAGGGAGCGGCACACATGTAATTTACTGGTGTGCTCTGCTGATCACTACGATAGCGAGAAAGCACGTCGGGATGCGGTCATGTCGATTCTCGAGACTCTCACGAGACGTAAATTGGGGATATTAGGAATCCTGGGAGGACATCTGCGACGGGGACGTCGCGTACTCCACCGTACAATCCCGTGGAATGGTGCCTCTCCTCTTTAAGTTAGGGAGCGAGATCAGGGCTGGGGTTGGCGATACCAAAGTTGTTCACCTTTCCTCTCTTCGAACACTTCTCCCGCTGGACATAGCAAGCAGGAGGCAAATAAAAGTACCTACACAACCAATTCGACCCATGTGATAGGAAGTGGAGTAGAGGATGGATTGATTGGTGACTACACTGTGTGTATAGACTACGACCTAAATATTACGAACCGTCTCCTGAACATCCTTGATCCAGTTCTCGAGTTCTCCACCCCAACCGCCCAACCTACGAGTTTTGTCTCGGAACCCTTCGCTCATCATTTCCGCCTGTTGACGTCGTCTGTAGGGATCATGATGGGTCCAGCTCCACCAGAGGATGCTCTTCTCTTCAAGACTGAAGACGTCCCTCCATGATTCATCACATCCTTGGCTGCAGGGTTTTCTGTATCCCATCAGTCGGGCAAAGGTCCGGTAGCATACCCTTGGGAAGTACAGGATGAACGGTGGGTCTAACCCTAAAAGACCGGTTAGTGAAGACACATCCCTGAGGGAATCTGTGGACTCACAGATGATGTCTGTGGCGCTGTCCTTCACAAGGTTCCCAATTTTCGAGATGTAGCTACCGTCGATGATCCAACCGGTCTCTGCAGTCTCGTCAAGCTTCGCTTGGACCTTCTCACGGAATTCGTCTGCGGGGCAGGCTCGCCAGTTCGGCCCCCAATGGAGGGTATCCAGGCTGATATGCGGTATATTCAGTATCTTGGAAAGTCGAGCACCCAGTGTCGTCTACCGCCACGTAAGACACGGGTAGGGTCGCAGGGTCAAACCGTAAAAATTTCATCCAGGTCGCGATTTCTCACCTTTCCAGTCCCTGCATGATCAAACACAGTGACCGCGCGAAGGGAAGGAGGCAGAATTCATTCATTTTAATTTCTTATTCGCGTGCATGGGTTCGTGGAAGCAACGCACCACTGTTGCCAACGATCAATATCTTGTACCTCCCCGACCCGTCACCAATCAGCGGTTTCGGGCGAGCGGTGGTCGACGATACGTCTGACATGATGGTGGTCGAGTGGTGAGACGTGGCGGGGGCATGCCGGTCATCCTTGAGGCTTGAGGAACGGGAGGAATCTTGAGTCACGCGAAGCGTGTTGGCGGCCTTCGGGACCGAGGCTTCCCGCCATCGAGTGGACGACTGATCGCGCTTGCCGCGATCAGACTCAGCCTGCAGGGAGCCCGGGATTATACATATAATTACCCGTTCAAAGCCTGTTCCGCAGGCATAGTTCAAATACATCAGTGTCACGAAGGATCATTGAAATCCGTTGAATATGCGCAGGGGCATCATATTTTGCGGACCAGCCACAGCGGTGCTTCGGTTGATTACAAACACCAAACAAACACCCGACCCAACTCCTATCATCTTTTGACAATCTCAATCCCCAAACCCCTTGCTCTTGTCCTCATCTCCCCCAGGGATTCGGTCCTCTTCCGCCCCGAGATAGTGGGGGATGGAGTGCCGTAGAGTGGAGGCCGAGACTTCGTTCTTCGACCCTTGGGAGGTCAGGGTGGTGGTAAACAATCGGAGGGAGGTCGGGGAGGAGTGGCGCGAAGCAAGGAATTTGTGCCTCTGTGACTGAGGAAAAGGAATCATCTCCGGAACGGAAGAAGGGACTCCTGAGGAGGAAAGGATACATCGCTACTGCGTTCTCCCCTGCATGAATCATACACATGTTGATGATGTATTCCAGTGTCGGCCTCTGTGTCGGATCATCGCTCCAGCATTCCTGTAACATTTCCCAAATACGATCTGAAATCTGTTCCGTTGATGAAGGCCGTTGCGGTCGTTCCCCATAAGGCACTCTGAGCATGATCCAGTGGTTCGGCATCTTGCCGAACGGCCTTTCCCCAGTCAGGACCTGTTCGAGTATTGGATTTTTTTCTCCCGGAAACCCGTAATCGAGAACCATACCTCATAAATCAGCATTCCCAGAGCATATATGTCTGCTTCCTTCCTCATCAAGGGCCCCGGCTGAGCCTCCTTGGATCCACGACGGAAGAGTTCTGGAGCCATGTAAGCATTGGTCCCTCCTGGGCTGGTCGAGCCGGATGTAACGACAAGCCAACGAGAACGGTCAAAATTTGCCAGACCGAAATCCGCCAGGCGAGCCCTGCGGTTGTTGTCGATAAGCACGTTATCCTGGATTGAAAGGGGTCGGGACATCTCAAAAGGAGAAGGAAACGGACAATAGCGTACCCCTTTAAGGTCCCCGTGGACGATATCTTGAGTGTGTAGGTACTGGAGACCGCTGCATACATCCACCAACTGTGCAGAATTAGCCAAGATCCCAGCTACAGGTACGGAGAACCAACCAGTTTGAAGCGATCAGAAGGGGGTACGTTTGACTTGGCGACGAAATCACGGATGTTACCGTTTTTCATCCATGGAGATATTAGACACGGCTGCTTTCTTAGGAAGCAAACCCCATATAACGGGAGAACATTCGGGTGGCGTAAGTTTTTCCAAATGATGGCTTCCTGAGACAATCGCTACACCAGCTTAGAGTCTTACACAGAGTGTAGGGGGAAGAGAGGTACGATATCTACCTTCTTCAACCGGCTGGGATCTTCGAGCATATACGTTTTGAGGGCTTTTACGGCAACCCTTTCGTCTCCTGACACCCCCCGGAACACTTCAACGTTGCGTGAAGCCGGGGCAAATGGATGATCGTCCAAGAGTTCCACCTCTCCTCGGAACTCATAAGAGGTGGGCAGTATTCCCCACAACCCACAGAGTGAACGTAGGAGGCGAAGGATACGTTTGCGGTATTCTGGAATGTCGGAAAACGCGAGTACGTCCACAAGCTACGCAAAGGTCAGCAAGCTTCACAAGAGAAGACTCCCGGTCGCGTGCCTTCTCTAGGACATCGGCTGCATGAACGGCAGCAGATCCTTCGAGCTGCTCGAGCAGTTTGCGTTCCTCCCCGCTTTGAAGAAATAGCTCTAACGTTGGCAGGAACGCTTCGGAATTGGGCTCCATCCTTTTTAGGGCCGAGAGGAGTGTAGATATGAGGGGCGCTGGGGGTGGGACGGGCATGGCTGGAAGGACTTGGAGGTGGTTGGGGCAAATGCGGGCTGTCACCACGCATGCCGAGACCCAGGGCCAGGATCTTGTCGCGCATGCATCGCCTATAATATCGCCTCTAATATACTGTATGCGGTTGGTTAAGAGAAGCAGCGGCGGATGTAAAGTGATCGGTAACGTAGCCCATTTTGATTTTCGATGGCCAGCAGTGACAGGGGTCCGAGGTGAGACGTTTTTGGACGATTGGTCTCTTCAACAGATCTCCAAAATGAGTGATCTTATCCAGATACCAAAGGATGCTAATCAAGTCACAGATGCAGACGAGGAGGTTTGACCTTCACGAGAGTGTCCGAATTTCACGATGCTAACGACCGCTCCTAGGTGTTCCTACTCTACACTCGATTGGCGGCGACACCACCAACGGAGGCTATGGGAGGTTTGGGCTACGTGGACTCACGCAGTCCAGTTCTGAACGTGAAAGTTGAACTGGATTTGTCTGCTGATCAACCCACCTCTCGTTTTAACCGCAAAAGGGGTCCGAAGGTCACCAAGTTCCGAAGGCAGAGCATGACGATTGAAGTTGAACTCGCCCAGGATCCAACTTCGCTCAGAAGTAGGAAAGGAGACACTGGTAGTGTGTTATGGCGCGTCAGGTTGAGTTCTTTCCGTTCTATGGGTACGGACGAAACTAAACAGGGTGCAGCATCGCATTTGCGAAATTGATACTTCAGGAACACTACACTATACCGGAGAATCCTCTATTCAGCAAAGACGCCCTGTCCCGGGCACACGTCTTGGAACTTGGGTAAGCGTGGTGGGAACACATTCAGAGCGTGAGCCGACAAGAGAGCTGTCAGGTCTGGAACCGGTCTCCTTTCCATCCTGTTTTCTCCGCTAGTCCGTCACTACACGGTAACGGATATCCCTGAGCTTATCCCACTCATCAAAAAGAACCTCTCCATGAACATCCCTAGTTCGTCAACATCGAAAATCGTCGCCCAAGACCTCGATTGGATCACACTACAGTCCACACCACCTACACTCCGTGCAAAAGCGTTCGCGTTCGAGGCGGTCGATCTCCTGTTCTTGGTAGATTGCGTGTACCACCCCAGTTTGGTGAGTCCGCTGGTCGACACGATCCGATACTTGACAACACCAGGGAAGACGACGGTCGTGGTGGTTGTCGAGTTAAGGGCGGAGGATGTTGTACGGGAATTCCTAGAGATGTGGCTGCAGAGCGATCCGGGGTGGCAGCTTTGGAGTGTCGGGGAGGGGAGACTTAGTTCTGCGTATGCTCTATGGGTGGGTCGGTTACAAGAGAAGTAACAATCCGGTGGAGAACGGTCAATTGGCGGGGCGTCGATGGGTACCAAGTTCCTCTTGCAGTATTTCAGGTATGCCAAATTGCGCAGTATGTTGAAGATGGCTTCTACAATTGGTGCCGGCCCATCTACCACGGCCGTTGATGTTCGGAGCTCTGCAGCTAACCATCGTATCATGTGGGGCAGGTCACATTGACCAACCACAGGTTAGATCCATCCACACATCTTGTTTCGTCACTATGGGTACCGGCAGACATGATTATTTGGTGACCTGCATTCGTGCCTTGAAGGCTGGACGGCGATGAGCGCCATGAGAAGAATAACCACCGTTCGTGGTGGCCTTTACCGTTCCCGCATATTGATTGAGATCAGGACTTCGGAGTAAGCATCTCCGTTTTCCACACCCTCCAATATTCATTCTTCACGTACAAACGATAAACTAATGGCAATTTTCATAATTGTTTCACCTCATTCTCTTCGTATCCCCCCTTACTCTGGTTCCTGGACGCATTTCGTGCGGTGTAGGCACTGCAGAGAGATTACATCGAGGCATACAGACCACCGGCTGAATCTCCTCGTGCGTAACGTTTCGCCGGCATGGCGCACGCATAGAGCAAGGGTTCCTGTGTAGAGGTATTACATTCTACTCGATCTGCCGTTTGTGGAGGAAAGGAGTGACAACCCTATTGTTAAATATGGCACTGCTCGTGCCTGGTGTGGATTGCCTCCGCAGGGATAGTGATAACATTACTGGCTTAAGCACAGTACACGAGTCCGAGAAATCCGTACTCACCGCGGAGCATCTTGGGGCTAGTCGACGGTCCAGGGTACTTTCGTTTTCACCAACGGAGCCCCAACTCTGACCGAGGCCCTCAGCGGACGCTCTTTTGAGTGACAGAAGTATTCGGACGATCAATGCAAGTCCCCAATGGCGAGATGTAGGTGCCCTGTAGCGCAGTCCGTAAGTTGTTACGTCGGTCGTGAGGACAGATTTAGGTGTGGTACTATAGGGAGGCCACATGTAGGAGACCTGCTGCTAGGTGAGCAATCCTGTTTCCTCTCGTGGGACGTGCAAATATGCTGTACACCCCCCCCCCGTATACAATCTCTTTTACGCGGGTCGCCACTTTGCAGTTCAGCGCTCGTAAATGTGCCGCGTGAAACTCGGTGGATAGGGCATAACAAAGTAACGACTCCAGATAGATTGCAAGATCACTGAAAACAAGTCCAAACCCCACGGTATCCTTCTGCCCCTCCTTCACTGAGGGTAATCGACGAATCTGACCCTGACAAACTCTTCGATCTTTGGTAATGCTGATCTCACAAAATTTGGGAGATCATCCCCTCCATCTTCGATGTAGAAATGCGTAACGTGAGGCAGTGTCATATGAATTACCCTCGGGAACGTACCAACACCGACGAAGGTTCCTTGCCTCTTCGAAAACCTTCCGTTCTCTAATGATTCAATCCGTGCGGTTGGCACAAGAACCTGGGAGTTCTACCGTGGAGAATGTTGATAGTTGAGATGTACCCGTTAGAAGTGTGCCCCTTACCTCACTATACCAATCCCTTAGCTCTGAACAATTTCTGGGGATCATCGGGACGGGGCCGTCGTTAACGATCTGTACAACCCCACGAACGGTTTGTACGATGCTTGCATCTTCCAAAAATAATGTCAGGGATATTCCAGACGCAGCAGTGAGATTTCATACGTCGCGCTTCCAATAAATCCATTATCATATCACAACCTTGACCTTGACCGATGAGAATGACGTGTGGACGGTTCTCCAAACTGTAGAATCCACTCTCTCAGACTTCTAGAGACGACGAGCCGACGGAATACATACAAGGCATAGTTGTCCCAAGTGTACGTTGCGATGTCTCTGTCAAGCTCGTCGTCCATCTGGTTTGGATGAGTCGATCATCACGCTGTAGAGTCAACTCATGACGTACGATTTTGGCTGGCTTCTGCGGGACAGTGATATCCGCGAACGCAATCTTCGACGACCCCAACCACGACAAAATGTCTTGCGAGACATCCACCTACAGAAGGTCAGAATGGGCGGGTGGGTGCGGAACGTTATTGACACAGAACGAACAACGTAGGAACTTTCTGTGTCGATCTTGCAGGTGATAGGATCGACCGTCGCACGGACCTCCGGCCTAGAAGATGACTCAACTAGGAGATCTTGAGCACTTCTATATATACTCACGGTTCGTGCACGAAAATAATGAAGTGCGTGGGATTAGACATGACTCTGTATCGTACGAATGAGAAGAGTGACAGAGCGGAGGTGGTGACGGCCTACGACAAAATAAGTTGCCCACCGCTGAGACAAGGTTCTTGGACAGGAAGAGGGACTTGAATCATGTCTCGCGTGGTGAACAGCGATTCCGCTCGATGTCTGTTCAGCATTTCTTAGGAAAACATCGTGAGGTCAGGAGATATTGAAACGCTTCTAACGAAACAAACCGTCCAATGGAAAGGTTGACCCGATGATGTCTCAATGCACCAGACGTCAGCGCAACCACTCGGAGCAAGAAAAATAGACCCACCTCTTCTGGGGGCAGGAACTCTCGGGCCCATACACTTCCAGTACTGACTCTGCGCCATACCAACCTGCCAAACAGTTTCCAAGGCCGCCTCGCTCGGGCAGAGCGGGGGTAGTGGAGGAAGTGGGTCGCCTAGCAGGACCTTTGTGACCGCCAATGCCGAGTTTGAGATGGAATCTAGGTTGTAACCCCCCTATACTAAATTCACGAGGGTAAATTCTCAGCAGATGAGATATCCCAAATACCTCGAGGGCAACGACCACCCGCCCGTTTGCAAGGCTACAAAGCATATTCGTCATGTGAGCGTATCCGGCAGGCGTGACATAGCACTCTCCGAGGTCATCCCCATCTGCAGCATCGAAACCTGCAGATACTGTGAGGGTATTAAAAATTGAGCGGGCTGATACTGGGAAATCACCTCACTGAATACCAGTTCCGGGGAGTATTCCATGGCAATTGGCATGACTATATTGTAAAAAACGTAAAGGTAATCTGCATCCTCCATTCCCGCTTCCGGCCAAGGAATGTTAACGGAGCTGAAAAAGGCGTCAGTCAAGTTGCGCCCCGCAATGAGAATACATACAATCCCGATCCCGCCCCCTTTCCGCACGATTTGGGACCACCAAGCTCGCCGCCAGGATAGAAGGTCCCGCCTTCGTACCGGTGGATAGAAATGTAAAGCACTGTAGGGTCATCCTCGAACGCAAGATGGATACCATTCCCTGACAACGGCAAACGTAAAAACCAATATCCAACGACAAAGGTTTGACGAACCGTGGTGAACATCCCTATGGGCAAGTTGTCAAGGTCACACGAAACACCGAACGGAGTCACCCACCAGTCAAGAATTAAGACCCTGGTCGGCTTGCGCTCTTGAACGACTTTAGTAGCGACGGCGACGTTGTTGTAAAAGCAGAATCCCATAAAATCGCGTGGCTCCGCATGGTGTCCCGGTGGTCGGACGATTGCAATAGCGCTTTGACACCTGCCTTCAGCAACGGCCAACGCGGCATCGATCGTCCCGCCACAGCTGAGTCGAGCGGCTAAGGGGGTATTGCGATTGATGTAGAGAGACAGCAGCTCGTAGTAGCTAGCACGGATGAGGATCTCGTCATCCGACATGTCTAGAAGCAAATTCAGAGACAATGAGAAGCGGACGAGAAGGACGCACTCTGGAAGTCTTCAACCGTGTCCCATAGTTTTTGGGTGTGAACGAGTGTAACCTCTTCTTGTAGGGCCTCTCTGCAGGGGATGTGGACCATCCGATTAGTACATCCTGCTTCCTCGAGCTTCGCGAAGATACTCGATATCCTCAAGGGTTGCTCCGGATGAAAGTTGGGTATGCACTCGTGTTGCATCATTCGGGTGTCATATATATAGCCAACTTTAGAAGGTGTGATAGGCCCATCCCCTGCAATACCTCCGTTCTGCATGTCACCAATGCTGAGAGGGGTGAATCGTGGATGAGTTGTCGATCGTTCAAGAATGTTAACCTTTAGTTTGTCGTCCAGATTATCCCACCCCACGTGACGTGTAAGAAAGGTGTATTCTGTTCCTAATAGTTCCCTACTGAGAGTACAAACGACGGGAACGAATTTATTCGCTTGGATTCAGAACGATAACAGCTTGATATATGCCCCGTTTCCCCTAACCGACATCCATTGGAAAGAGGATCTCGTAGTGAATATGAGGCAAGAGACGATCACTCGAAAGGAACACGGAACGGTCGTGAAAACCGTGAATTCACTCAAATACATGATACAGACAGGTGGCGGATATCTCATGCCCTCAGCTGAGCGCGGAGGTTGGCCTCCAGAGGACCTTTGGGCCGAATGAACTGTACATAAGCGCCGTCCCTAAGGTTTTGTCAGCGTTTATCTCTCTCAAATGAACACGATGTAAACGTACTGTACCACCCGCTTGCCTTCCTTGAGCTTAAGGTACCCCTCTCTATTAACGTTGGTAAAGCCCCACTTCTTCGAAACAATGATTTTCTGGCGACCGGGGAACTTGTAGCGGGCACGACGGAGGGCCTCCTGGATGACGTGGGCATTGGAGTCCTTACAACGGACAGACAAAAGGATTTGGCCAATATCGACCCGGGCAACGGTTCCGTAAGGTTTTCCCCAGGCACCTCGCATACCGGTCTGCAGCCTAGCCGGATATTGAGTGACAACACGAATAGACACCGGAGGGGACATACCTATCGGCACCGGCGCAGGACAACATCTTGTTGATACGGAGGACGTGGAAGGGGTGGACGCGGACTCTCAAATGGAAGGAATCTTTTCCTGAGGTCTTGGTGATGTACTTGTTGGCACAGATACGAGCAGCTTCGAGGGCCTCGCTTGAGAGCTGTTCGTATTCGTCGGAGACAAGGTGGACACAGAAAGGGAACTCATCGACGGAAGCACGCTTCCGGCCCAGGTCGAAGATCCTGATCTAATTCTGATGTCAATGGATGAGATTGGAATCCGAACCGAGCGGGGAGGACCTTGGAATCAGGGACACCCCTGTTGTATCGAGACTTGGGATATGGTTTATTCTTGCAGTAACGGTAGCAGCGAGCTGGACGACGTCCCATCTTTGTTCCTGTAGGATGAGATAAGTCAGCGAATCGGCCCACCCAACACCAGCGTCGCTAATCCATCGATTCCGAGCGGAATTGCGGTTTGAAAGCTAGCCAAGTTGCACTCACAATACGCTTAGTGACAGAGTTGAGCTGTTGGTGAAGAGAAGGGGAGGAGAGGGAGGACGTACCAGAGTTTTTGTAGGCCGCAGCGAGTCACTGAGTGGGTTGGGCGATGTCGATGATGTGTAATGATATTGGTAAGCGGCAACGTGCTGGGTGATTACATAATGATACCTTTTTTTCCCACAGTCTCGGCCCGCTGATGTCCAGGCCATTGCCACAATCGTCCAAGGCAAAGTGAGCTTATTCAATATTGTGCGGTAAATCTCTGACCTCCCCAGCAGCCCATATGTAGTAATGGCGAGAAACACTCGAAAGTCTCATCGAAACCCTGCCCAAGAAACTCAGCTGGAGCCTGGATGCGCGGCTCCCGTCACCATCCCAGATCAGCTGTACACTGGCATCACTAACGCTCTCGAGCACCGCGACCAGCTGCGTGACGATCACACAGTGAGCGTACAGAAAATGCTGGCGAACACAGACTAGCAAAATTAGCCGTTTCTTCAGTGTGTCTTCGTTAACATCCGTGCCATCGAGGGCGTCCGTCTAGATGCCCTACTAAAGAGAGAAATATTATCTCCCTGTGAAGGTTTACGGCAAAAGTGGTCAAGGCGAACTGTGTCGCGAGTTCCAGCCATCTGGCTTCAAATCCCTCGACGAGCCCAGCTCAGGTGGGAAGGATGCGTGACTTGAACTGGTCAAACCGACGATGAAGACCCAGGAGAAGGACAAACTGACAATATCTTATAAGACATTTTCGGACGCCTAAACCAAGTCAAGTGTGTAATAAGCGAGCCCCGGATCTCCGGGGAGATCGTAGACAGGTCCATTTACAGACACAATTCTCTATCGCCTACGGAGTGTTGGGTTGGTAACTATAGGGTAGACGTGAAACGAACGATCTGTACATGCTACACAGAAAGCGAACGCCGAGTATACTACTCACCGTTTAAATCTTATGAGGTCGTCGCAAGGTATCACTATAATAAGTTGGCCACTCGCGAACTTACCGGACAGCGCCCCTTCGGTCCGCCCCTCGAGGCTCCGGTCAATGTCTCAGGTATGATCTCAGAGCATGGGGTCTCGGCTAATCATGAACGCCGCTCCACGCCGCATTACCCTCGCCTATCGATTACAAGGGTTGACCAGAACCATGTCCGCCCTCCACCGCCTCGTCTATGTCATCTTGGGCCTCGAGGGTGTCTTCACCCTCCCGATCTACAGCGGAGACATTTCGGTCGGAGAGGTTTTGGAAACTATTGGCCCAAAATTGAGGGTTCCTGTCTGTGCTTCGGAACTAGAGTTTTGGCTGGTGCGTGATAACACAACCCCAGATTGGGTCAACGGCTGAGTATCCTTTTCAAGTTGGAAGAGCCGATTCTCATTGATCAGTTTGACTCGAATCACCGTCGACGAATCTGAGGGATTATGCCACCCGTATCCGCGGCGCAACAGAACTGTTCGAAGTTTGGACATCTCGCGACTGCGATTTCGTGCACGCCGTCTTGCGGTCAGGTAGCTCCGGCACGTCTTTCACTCTCATGTTCTGAGACCACTAGCTGACACAGTTGCAGGGAATCTAAAGCGTAGGCTTTCGAGCGCGGAGTACCCAGCGCAGAAGCGGCCAAATCTCGAGGGAGGTACGCCAGTGGCTTACTCTGCTGTTTTGTAGTTGGACTGACACCGGAGAGTCAGCCCATCACGCCGCCATCAGCTTCGGGCTCAAAGCAGCCGCCCCCTCTTCTGCATCGAAAGTAGGCGCAATCGTGAAACAGCAGGAGCAATTCCCCCTTTACAATGGCCGTCCTCCCAAAAATTGTGGTTTCGACGTTCGGCTCTTCCACCCAGCGTTTGAGAACTTCAGTCGACGATACCACGGCTCTGAGGAGCTCGCGAGCAATAACGCGGCAACAGTTCACAATTTCGTGGTGTGCTCTGCTGAGTACTACGACAGCGACAAGGCGCGTCAGGACGCGGTTACACCATTCCTCGAAACTATTCTGGGACATGATATTGGGGACATTGGGACATTTGCGGACGGAACCATCCTCTTCACACAATCTGGAACCCTAGTGCCCATCCTCCTCTTCGAATTAAAAAACGAGATTGG
>Ga0307515_10006361_pt1 | contig 23642 bp, 4 predicted proteins | sample 17_EM_MG_FD_194513 | JGI IMG/M metagenome (GOLD analysis project Ga0307515, IMG submission 194513) | Populus trichocarpa ectomycorrhiza microbial communities from riparian zone in the Pacific Northwest, United States - 17_EM | ecosystem: Host-associated > Plants > Roots > Unclassified | place... | reverse complement strand
TAGGATCCGTATTAGACGTTAATTAAAGAATTACTACTACCTTATAACGTTTAGAGAAGTATAGGTTTTCTTAGGCACGGCGAACTTCTACTAAAGGTTTATTATTTACTATTTATAAATAATACTCCTAATTACTAATCTACTAAAAGGATTTAAGAATGGTAAGAAGTTAGGACCCTTTATATTTAGGGAAGCTACTAAGTAGGTAATGGACCGGTTAAAGGATTTATTTACGTCGGCGCCTATTCTAATATACTTCTACTAGGAGCTATATATATACCTTAAAATAGATATATCCGGCTTTGCTTTAGGGGCAATTATATCTTAATTAAAAGACGGAGAATAGCATCCTATAGCGTTTTAGTTAAGGAAAATAACCCCTATAGAGTAGTGTTATATAATATATAACTAGGAGCTGCTTATAATAATCGCAGTAATAAAGTACTAGTGATATTATTATATAGGAAGTAATTATCCTATTAAAGTCCTTACAGACTATAATAACTTAGAATACTTTATAACTATAAAGGTATTAAGTAGTTAATAAGCGAGATGGGTAGAGGTACTATTATAGTATGACTTTAAAATTATATACCGCCTAGGGAAGATAAATCCTACTAATAGGTTATTAAAACGTTTGGATTATAAGATAGGGAGGATCTAGGACAGCACTAGGGAAATAATCCCTATATTATAAAATTTACTTAAGAAGAAAGAAGACTTTTTCCCTAGAACTATAGAATTTCGCAGTAGAGTAGAGGTCCTAGTGATATAGCTATAAAGCAATATAATTATAGAGCCGTAGGATATAGTTATAGACTAGGTTATAGACTAAGCAGATATTATAAAGTTAGCGTACCTTAGAATTAGCGAGAATTCTACGGGATGTGCTAGAGGTATCGCGGCACCTTTAACTTAACGGCGTATTAGCTGCGAGTTTTTGGATCTAAAGGAGATAGGCAAGATGCCTATCCGTAGTGTAATATACTGTATAACGGTAGGAGAATCTACTGGCACTAATGGTTTAAAACGTCTTATGCTACGCCTTAAGTCTATAATAGTGGTAGGCGAAACGGAAGTAAGCAATCTATATAAAACCTTTCTAGATCTTTTTTTTAAAGCTTAATAAATAGACGCCTTTGCCTCTAGGGAGAGGTAGAAAGATATAGTAGAAACCAACTTAGCTGGAGTTACTAAAAAGCTATAGTAGTAAGACTAAAAGGGTCTGTTATGCTTTAAGGGTGCTGTATATGTCCTAAAGGACTAAGCAATTTAAGATAAAATTTAAAAAGTCTTCTATAATAACCCTCTTAGGGGTTACTACAGTACTAATAGAACCCTTAAGGCCGTTTAAAGGAAATACTTTTAGGATGGAATGTCTAAAGAGGTTAAGGACTATATATTAAGGTGTAATACGTGCTAAAGGATATAAATATCTAGGCATTACCTATATAGTAAGTTATTAGTACTTCCTATTCTATAGGGACCTATATTAGAATTAATAATGGATTTTATTATAGGCTTACCCCCTACTAAGATAAGAACTAGAGAGGTTGCTAATACTATCTTAATAATCGTCAACAGGTATATAAAGTTTTTAGGATACTTTACTATTATAATAACGATCACAGTAGCAGAACTAGCAGACCTGTTTTTAAAACAGTGGCTCTCGTTTAGTATGCTAAGGGGAATTATATCTAATAGAGGTACCGTATTTAACAGTATATTTTAGTCTTTATTCTATCTCTTATTAAAAATATGGTAAAGGATAAGCACTGCCTTTTACTTATAAATAGACGGGCTAACAGAGCGTCTAAATACGTTATTAGAACACTACCTCCGCTACTATATTAATTATTAATAGGATAATTAGATATTATAGTTAGCTCTAACGCAGTATGTGTATAATATAAGCATCTATAGTAGTATAAAAATAACCCCTTATAAAGTATTGTTTAGGGTAAAAGTAAATAACCCCTAAAATATTAAGGACATCGTTCCTAAAAGAGAGGTACTAGTAGCGTCCAAAAGAATTAAGTAAATAAAAATTTATAAAGAGGAACTTGAAAAGCACTTGCTAGACGCCCAGGCTGTGTAAAAAAGGTACTATAATAAAAAATATATGCTGAAAGAATTCGAGATAGGAGACGAAGTCTTACTATCTATAAAAAATATTCAAATAAAACGCATTAAGAAGAAGCTAGATCACCAGTAGCTCGGACTCTTTAAGATAGTTAGGAAAACTAAAGAAAACTAAGCCTATAAATTAGAATTACTAAAATCTTATCTAATACATCCTATATTTTATATTTCCTTACTAAAGCTATATTAGAGAAAAGATAGTACGGAACCGCCCCTACCTAGCGAAATTAATAGGGAACTAGAATAAAATATAGAAGATATTCTAGACTAAAGATGGCGCCAAAAGAAGCGCAAATTTTTAGTTCGTTAGGAAGGATACTTTTAGGCGTATAATAGTTAGGAACCTAAGGAGTACCTTTAGCCGGGATACAACACCGCAATTAAAACCTTCCTAAGAACTAAAGGTAAAGATTTAGAAATGGTTTCGGATATGCTATAGGTAAAGTAATAGGGAAGACCCTATAAATTAAAACTATAGGATTAAGTACAGGTATTAAGAACGGAAATATTTTACTATTATAATAGGGATTCTAAAATCCTATAAGGGGAAGCCTATAGGGATTTATAGGAGAACTACCAGGGATACTATTTAAAGAAGACGCTATTTAAAAAGGAGTAGTAGCACTATAAGAAGTGGCCTTAGGGATTTAGAAAGATCCCCTAAGGATAAAAGGAGAGTATTTAGCCTGGCACTAGAGATATATAGTAGAGTTAATGGTATAAAAAGGAGCAAAAGGACAGCCTATAAAAAATTAGAAAATTTAAGGAATTATAAGGCACCTATAGGAATATTACCCGTTTATTACATATGGGGATTATAGTAGTGCACTGCGTTTATATAGATTGTTACTAAAGCTTAGAATAAAGGTATCCCTAAAGTATAAAGTTAATTCCTAATAATAGGGCATCCTAGAGGCACCCAAGAAGCACTATATAAAGCTATTCTATAAGAAGAAGGAAAGAGCTAGGTAATAACTTAAATACTAGTAGCAGTAACAAGAGCCTCTTCTTCCATTTTAACGTTATTATTAACGGTATTATTAGCTCTTCCATCCTTAGAAGTATTAGTACTTTTACTAATATTCTTCTTAGAATAACGGGTACTAGAAGGACCAGCACGGGCGGAAAACTGGCAAGGAGAATGTTTATCTTAACCTTTATTACTATCCTTAGTATCCTTAGGTTCTAAATTAGCGTCTAAGTAGGGATTAGAGAGACATTAGCTAAAGAAGTTAGTATAGTTCCTAAGCGAGTCACTAGAGAAACTTACCTGGCTAAAGTAGCCCGCATAAAAGTACGAATGTTATTATTAATAAGGGTAAGCTGTTTGCATATACGCTCCTAAATACTATATATCTAAAATTATTATATCTCTATAGTAGTGGAAACCCTTATTAAATTAAAGAGTTTATAAGTAAGGGAAGACACCTTTTATTCCCGCCTATTACTATTAGGATATTAGCGGAAATCTTAAATAGCGCGTTAGAGCCTATAAGTCTTATACGTATAGATAGCGGGGATCTAGTATAATTAGCAAAATCTAGAATAGGACGGAATGGGAAATACTAGGACGTAGGTTTTTCTCCTGCTGCGATAATAAGAGTACTTAGATTTATTTTTACCGGAGTAAGGCATTTTATAGACGTGGGAAGGATCTTGCGTAAGAGTATAAATGTAGCAATAATAGTATTTTAGGGAAACTACCGCAGGAGCAATAGACGCTGTCTGGGGCGTCACTAGGAGAGGAATAATACTACCGCCGGTTTAGGGACGCGTAGAAGGATTATAAGCCATTATAAGAGAATACTTTAAGAAGTTAGCATCATTATAAGAGATAAGGTGGGGATCCTATTGCTTATAAATGCGTTAAAAAAATAATAAGGCAGTAATAGAAGTACGGCTAAAGATATAGAAGCTAAAAGGTGAGATGTAATAAAAACAGCCTGTTTAAGAATAAGATAAATAGTATTATTAATAAAAGGACGAGTAAAAGGCAACAACTTATAAATAGAAAAAAATTAAAATAAAAGACGTTATTATTAAAGCCTATTTAGGTGAATGGGGATAGTGGATAGTTAATATGTTGCACTGGATAACCTCCAGATCTATTTATAACAAATTCCCAAAATTAAAGAGGTAAATCCCACTAAATTTTTATTACTATTATTAAAATCCTATTATAAAAGCACTATAAGGAGCTAGGGTGGGAGAAGAGCAGAGAAATAAAAGATAAAGTAAAGTTCCGCGCTAGTAAAGAGCCGGTAATAAGTTGTATTATAAAGTACCTTTCTACTAAGGGTTTCCCTAGTGGTTTTAGCCGGAACTCTATAAAAGCTTAGTAGAGGCGAAGTCTTAGAGGACTAAGACCTTAAAAGGGGAGGCAATTATAACGGAATTCCCTAGGAGGTACATATCCGATAAGACGGTAGGAGGTTTTATTTATATCCTATTTATGTTTTAAAAGATATAGTTAGATAGGTTAGGGGTAAAAGGTTTTATTAGCGTCTTAAAAAAATATATAGGAAGCTAGTTCCCCTCTAAAGAAGAACTAGCGATTAGTCTTTAAATAGAAGTGGTTAGAAGTAATTGTCCTTTAATATATAAAAACTCATTCTACCTTCTACTTACCTTTAACGTACCTTTAACTTACCTTCTACTTACCGGTGATACTGTTAATTAGATAATCATACGTTCCGGTCAGGCTGGCCTCTTACACTACGGCTGTAGGGCGTACGCGATAACGTTAGACGTCTAGCTAAAGAAGAAGAGGCTAAGCAAGCTAGATCCACGAGCCTATATTAGCTACCTTATTAGCTATAACTCTACTAATATTTATAGGATCTGGATCTATATAAAGGTATCGTTATTTCTATAAGGGATATTCTCTTTAATAAAAAGACGTTCTTTAACAGCAAGTAAATGGATATCTTAAAGGACCTATACGCTAAATTAGATACACTAATTAAGAAGATTTAACTCCCTAATACCCTAACTAAGAATAAGGTTCTTCTAGAAGATAATAAAGAAGTATTTAAACCGTTAATTTAAGAGGAAGATAATAATGTTAATAAGCCAGTGCGAACCTTTAATAAGTTAGCAGATCTTAAGCTTATAAGAGCTCTTAAAGATATATATTATACGCCACCTCTAATAAAAGAAGACGAATCTCTATATACCTTTTATATTAAGTATTCTACAAAGTTAGATATATAAGGTACTAATTAGGACATCGTTAGCCGAGTAGGAGATAGGTTTTATACTTAGGGGGTGTTTAATAACTTAGTTAAAGACTTATTTAAGGAAGCCTGCGATAATAGGTTTAAAGACTTTATTACTAAAAGGATTACTTTAGCCTATTACGGTGCCTTCTTAGCAGGAAGGAAGTTTAACCTTAATAATTAACTTAACGACAGCAAGCTAAAATTAGGTAAAATACGCGATATTAGATTATATAGGAAGAACTTACCTCCGCTACCTTAGTTAATCTAAGACCTTAATACGCACCCTCTTTAAGATTATTTCTAAGAGGCTTAATAGGCCTATCTCCAATCTTATTATTAAATAAGGTCGTTTTAAGAAACAGATAAGAAGTACGTAAAGGGATAGTAGGTCCTTAGCTTAATGTAAGTGTTTATTTATAAGACGGATAAGTATAGATTCCTTCAGAAATGTAAGGCACGCTTAATAGTATACGGAAATTAATAGGCCCTAGGAGACCTACCTGTAAGAGCTACTATATTAGCTAGTACGACCTTCTAAACCCTTATAGCGATTATCGCAAAATTTAACCTAGAGATAATATAGATAGATATAGTTAACGCGTTTATCTATTACGATCTTAACAAGGTTATCTATATAAAACTACCGCTAGGGTTTAATAAAAGAAAGATAGATAAAGTACTGCGTTTAAGGAAAGCCCTTTATAGACTATAACAATCCCCTCTATTATAGTAAAAGAATCTCACGAGCTTATTAAACGAACTAGGCTTTAAAGAGGTTCCTTAGGAGCCGTGTATTATACTAAAAGGTAAAATAGTTATCTTCTTCTACGTTAATAATATTATCTTCTACTACCGAAAGATAGATAAGAAGAGAGCTTAAAAAGCTATCAAGGAGCTAAGTAAGGAATACCAGATAAGTACCCTTAAAGAGCTAAAATAGTTCCTAGAAATCTATATACTACGCAATTATAGCTAAAGGCTCCTATAGCTATCCTAGGAAGCCTATATTAAGAAAATAGCTAACTAATATAAGATAGATCTTAACGGGCGTCTTCTAAATACTCCTATAGCAGAATTAAAACTCCTCCCTACTAACTACTAATTAATCCGTTTAACGTGTCCGTCCCCTAATATAGACCTATTAGTCCGTCCTATATCCCTACTAGCTTCTATAATACTATATTAGAGAAAAATGGGTTTAGTACTCTATATAGCCACTATAATACGTCTGGATATTACTTTTACAGTATTATAGCTAGTAAGGTTTAATTAGAACCTAGGCTAAGAGCACTATTAAGCGGTAAATAGAGTTATCTAGTACCTATATAGTATAAGGAGTAGAGCAATCTACTATAGAGGAGATAAGGAAGAAATAAACGGTAGAGGGAGAGATAAAGGAATACGTAACAAAGGACGAGATAACGGAGACGGTAGAAGTAAAGCGCAATCATTTATCTATGCTAGCGATGTATTATTCGCGGATAACTCTATTAATAGAAAGAGCTTATAAGGATATATTATAAAGCTATTTAGAGAACTAATTGTATAAAGAGTAAATAAGTAGGGTATGGTTATAATGTTAAGCATAGAAGCTAAGCTATTAGCCCTATTATAGATAGTAAAGAAAGCTATCTTTATTAGTAGGCTATTTAAAATAATAACGTTATAGCTAAACAAGCCCTTAATTATTAACTATAATAATACTTAGATACTCTAACTAATTATAAAAGACACGGTAAAGCTAATTACAAAGCTTTAATACATTAACATCTATTAATATTAGTTGCGTTAAGAATATATAATAAGATAAGTAATATTTTAATAAAAAGCGATAAAGGAGATAATTGTTAATAGACTTATAAAGGCCCTGCCCAAGCAGAGGTTTTAAAGCTTCGTTAATATAATTAGAATAGTAGATATTAAGGAGCGGCTAAATAAGGAGAAGCAATTGGAGGACCTAAGGGAGAAGATTAGAGCGAGATGGAAGGATTTAGATAAGATTATGGTTTAATTAACACATTAACGGACATGAGAAGGTGGTTAGCTTCGTCCTCGACCAGGTTAAAGCTAAGGGGGTGTGTTAGATAATCTGTATTCTATATAGCGTAGGACATGCACAAGTCACGTACTTTGTAAATCTCTTTATAGAGTCCTAGGGGCCCTAGGTCGATTAACGATCAAGATAAGATTAAGATCATTAATCAATTAACCCATTTTATCAATGAATAGCTCTATATGCACTTCGTGACACCTAGACAAGTAGATAAAATATTAATATAATAAAAATAATAAGTTACTAAAAGAGTATGAAGATAAAAACGCCCTAAGGCCTAAGAAATAAAGCCTACTATAATATACGGCCACCTAAATTTGCGCGTTATATAAGGCCTTTAGATATCTAGGAACTTTAACCGCTAGTTAAAGTTCTCTAATTAGCCAGATCCTTACTAAGAGTTTTAGCGGCTACCCTTTCCACTTTAGCGCTTTTATATAACCTATAGTCGCCTTATATACCTAGTCCAAACGTACTTACGTCTCCTTTTTTATAGTTCTACTTCATTTCTAATAAAGCCTAAGGGCAGGCTTTCTTTTAAAGGGGGAGGTAATATTACGGCACTATAACGCGTAACCTAGACAGGGAGCCTAGTTAGGGGTTCGGCTAAGGACTTAGCGTTATAACGCGTATATATTACGTCTCTACCTCCTATATATACCTCTCCTCTTCTCCTTAGCTTAGTATCTTTGTAATACAGCATTCTACAAGCTTTAGTTTAGAGCCATTTATACGAGCCGTAACACGCATACGCTAATATTTACTATAATTCTATATAAGTCGTGTGCTGCAGCTACTTTATACATTTAGAACCTCTTCTACTAAAAAATTACATTTATATTGTTGCCTTCGCGCCTAATACGCAGAGAGCCTTAATTTAGAGTATAACAATATTCCTTCTCTAGAGCACTGCTGTTAAGCTCTTAGTACTCCATAATACTTATAAACAGTCTTATCTAAGTCTTAGAGACTTACTATAATGCTAGAAAGTTATTATCAGCCTTATGTCTACTGTGGCACGCAAATTTATGCACAATTGCTACCCTAGTTGGTACTTCTAATTAAAGCGGTTTCTAATCCTGGCTAGTATAAAATGACCCCGCACGTCTAACACAATCATCGCCTATATAATTTACTTATGTTATCTGGTAAGCCGGGCTTGTGGCTGTCGGGCATATGGCTGTGCAAAGACTTAGCAAGAGGGCCGATCTCAGCCCCGCAGCCTTGCGATCTAACTCAACCTTGGCTACTGTAAGCCTCCCATCAACTAACTCACTCTTATAGATTCGCCACCTCACAAGGGTATGGCTGGAGCGGGTCGGCCACCCTCCCTGCTGGTGACGTCAAGTGTGATATCACTCGTAAGCACGCTTACCCAGCTATACGATACGAATCAATCAAGCTCAGCCACCTTGCACTGCCCCTCCGCAGTTCCTTGATTGCTCGATACTGGCATATCTTGGCTACATTAATTTTAACAATTTCCTTACCCAGAGTTCTCCGACAATCCTCTCGTTATGCGTCTTTTGCGACCCAAAGATGATGGCGAATTCGGCCTGGTCGAATTTGTTGGTAATAACATCCCTAGCTATGCCATGCTTTCCCATACCCGGGGGAACGATGACGGGGAATTTGCCTATAAAGACTTAGTAAAGGGTGCAGGGGGGAACAAAGCTGGCTACATGAAGATATATTTCTGCGGAAAGCAAGCCGCTAAATATTTCCGGGTTGACACTTGATTCTCTAAAGAGGGCGAACGGCTAGGTAACAAAAAATCGCTAGTGCGTTGTATTAGCGTCATAATTTCATTTGCGGACGGATATTTTGAGTGGCGAGTGGTGGATTGACGATGTAAAGGTCGAGCTACATGCAATTGCATCCTTGCGATCACGTGGATGCTGTAAAGGCAACGTCATTTGCGAGTAAGAATTAGTGTCCCAACCGCCCTACGCATTGTGGCTGGAGAGAGCTTTTGTCTGTGTCAGAGTCATACGTATCATCCTGGAACTACACCTTCACTTCACCCACTACTCTTGTTGAGTTGGGGCACATGAAGGCCAGGGTATTCTAGGCTGAGCGAAAGGTGGATGCAAAGACAGGCGCGCGCTCTGCGCAGGTATCGCAATGATAATGTGGCATTTGCGGGAGCCTAATATCAAGCATCTAAATAAGCTCCTGCTAAAACAATAGCGCTTCAGAATCAACTCTTGGCAAACGGCCCAGGCCGACCCCTAGACCTCTAGAGTACCTGTGGACCCATCGCAAACAGGGGAGGGATGAAGGATAAAGATGTACGCCAGGCACCGTGAGCTATGTGGTCTTCATTCAAAATTTCAGGCAATCAAATCATAGGGAATTTGTTAGGGCATAGAGCACATATTTCGATGTTACGTTTATTGGCTATAATCTTGTAGCGAAAGTGAACAAACCAAGCATGAAAAAGACAGACAAAAAGAGAGTACCCCAAATACAAGCCAATTCCCCAATATGCCCACAGCTCTGCCAAGTCATTCTTTCACTCCCAAAAAACACATGCCTAATGCCCCCCGACCGTGATGGTCAACAACTCTGGATGATGCGATACTACACTTCCACTCTGGTCCTTTGCACCATCCGGCCTGACATCATCGTAGGGGAATGCGTACCCTCTCCCATCTAGAGTGACCTCGTGCACAATCTTAGCGTAATGGTTTGTCACCGCGTGCTTGTAGTAGTCCTGGCGGCCATCTGGGTCGGGCGTCTCGTGATCGTCTAGCAACGTGGACCGATTGAACCCGGCACAAAGGCGAGGAACAATGGCCTTTCTCTCCGCGGGCGCGCTCGGCGCGAGCGTGAACGGGCCCCCATCGCAACTGAAGATGTCAGAAGTAGAGGGTTTTGTGAAGGATTCCCCGCCGACATTGAGCTCTCCGTTTCTGACATAGCCTCTGAGCTTGCCGGGACCCGGCGTGTTCACTAAGAGGACCGTGTCTTGGTACTTTTGCCAGACATTGTCAACGTACTTCTCGTAGTAGCCGTCGAATAGCTTGGGATGCAAGACCATGCCGTTGTTTGGGCCAATAGCCCGCAAATAATCGCCTTGCTTTGACTTCATCACCAGCTTAGCCCAATCACCGTGGTTGGGACTGACGTGCTCGAGCTTCTTGCAAACGGTCGCTACGCCATCGGCGGGGAGGCCCGACACATGTTGCGTGCCGCCAGAAGTGCTTTTCAGCGCCAACGCGACGGGGAGGCCGACAAAGTCGATGAAGCTGACATTGGCGTACAATCGCTCGAGGTCCCAGGTGAACTCTGTAATGCACCAGTTGACATCGCGGTTCTCAGAGTCGGTTGGGGACGGTTGAATAAGTGCTGGGCCGCTGTCGCCGGGGTTTAGAGCAAAGTGCAACTTCCCAACAACAAAGTAGACGCGCGCACTGTCGAGATGGGGAATAGTGACTTGAGTGGTTGAGCCCGGCCCCCCCAGCTTGATGGCACAGTCGTGCGCGAGCGGAGTTCCAGGTGAGGACGGGTTCTCTGGATAGTATGGGGTTTTGCCATCGGCACGCAGGAAGAAAAGAGTACCGCGCTGGAGATCCGTCCCTGTTACGTAGGCGTGGACGTTGTCTGCCTTGGTCGAGTTGCGAAGATGGATAGGGAATCGAGCCTGATCCGCATCCAAAACTTGCTGGTTGTTTTGTGTCTCCATTGTAGATAGGTTATCTGCTGCAGGTAAGAAGGTTTGAGCTATAAAGATCAGTTGATGGAAGAAATGATGAGACCGTAGTGAAGAACGGACGTCAAAGGGACGGCGGCTACCTCTATATATATGCAGATAAGCTCTTATAACAGCGCACTCCCCGGAAGCAAAATTATCATCCGTAGAGGATCTGTCTAACTTGCTGATCAGCCTCCCGAACGTCAGAGTATAAGGATTGTGAAGCGCGATTGGCTTTGGTTACTTTGCTTCCTACCACCCTATGGCTCACCGCCCTGTTTCTTGCCATCATATGCCTTATTACCTTATTTCTATTACCTATTACCGACTGAGAGGCGTCGTCTACAGCGGCAATTGTAGATCGTCGCCGTCAGCCTTTTGCCATATATAGAAAGCTTCTAGTGCCAATCCCAACCTACAGAGTTCTCATACTTGATCGTCCTGTTCGACAGATCGAGATGACGTACACCGCCAGAATGAGGGCTGAAGTCAGCTATGATAGAAGTAACTTGTATGAAACCCCAACCAAAGTGATGCGGTATGATGTAACCCATCGAGATTTCGAGAATTTCCGCCAAGGTGATCTGCCTATGCAAACTGAGCTTTTCGGGAATATGTAGCACAACCGTCCTGTTAGTCTTACGAGCATGTTTGATGGCGGTCTACCGTCAGATTACACATGTTGCCACCTTGAGAGTGACAACAGTATACGCTCTCTTGTTCTCTCGATCAAGGTTTTGGTCCACATCGTATTGCGTGAAGGGGGTATAAGATCCTAGCGATGGCGGACGTGCAGAGGGAAGTTTCAGGTCTTACGAGCTATATACGGTGAAGGCGAAAGTGTGGTCACGGGAAAAGCCATGAAATGGGCGATGTCCCTTACTCTAATTTACTGTCTCTTGCCGGGACACTCCGCAATATCATCCCTGCATTAAATCGGATAGCCAGCTGCCGAGGCTGAACTACACTCGTAGGCTCGACATCACAAAATCGCGTTCATTCAACGCCTCATTCTACAGTGCATTGCACCTCCTTTAGCGAGCGCTGCGAAATTTCAAATTCGGTACGCACATCCAATCTCGCCTGATTGCCACCAACTGTATATAGTAATTGTAGCGAACGCCTGTGGCTACACGCAAGGACCTTTTTGGTTGCCATGGAGAATCGCCTTAGTTAGCCAGGGGAACCAAATTAAAGACGAACGCTTCTTCCTCTCCCCTTAACTACCCCTCCCGTTGTGGCCCCCAAAACGCGAGTACAACGCTGTCTCTGCAGAGAGGTCGATGGAATTTGGCAATGTCGTACGGGTGGAAACCTCACGATATTTGACAAAGATCACGACACTGCGGAGAAAGGACGATCGCTGTCCGCAGGTTCTTGCAGCCAAGCATACGGCTTCGCTACAATTACTATGTACAGTTGGTGGCGATTTAGCGGGCCCGCGTACCGTAGCGAAATTTTTTTTTTTCAGAAAAAAAAAGTTGATTTCGCTTCGGTACGCGGGCTCGCCAAATCGCCACCAACTATACATAGTAATCGAAGCGAAGCTAAGTGCCTGTACGCAAGTGCTGGTTGCTAGGGGCAATTAAATTAAAGCTACATATTTAGAACTTGCCTGGCTTACTAAAGTCTCAATATTAATTCAAAATCGTATTCTAAAATCGTTAATTTGCCTTTAATATAAATCCTCCTTTAAAACGCGTAGCGGCTTAATTAACGGGTATATCTCCTCGCCTTTAACGAAATCGACGAAGCCTCCTTCCTCCCTTATTACGTACGTCTTTACCTTTATTAAGTTACTGGGGTGTCCTATAACAGCCGCCAAGACGCAAATACAACGCTATTCAGCTAGACTTTATATTAGAGGAGCTTAAGGAAATGGAAAACAATCTAAAAGCTATAGATAAGGACAATAAGGAAGATATAGAGGCTTAGCTTAACTATATATAGAGTTAGCAGACTTCTTATACGCAGAGCCAATAGGCTTCTTAAAATTAGATCGGCCGATCGACTTAATTAAGGCCGTATAAGTTACTGTATTTAACATAGGATTTTACCTACCCATAGTTAAATATAATAATACCACGATATTAAGCTACAGCCTTTTAGGCAGCTGCTTAAGCTCGTCTAGCTCCTTAGTCTCCTTTATAAAATATAATTAAAAATAAAGAAGAAATAACTCTGCTACCTTACCTATGTATAGAGAGTAAGATTAGTAATATAGGAAGAGCTAGTAGTGGCGTGTTTATTACTTATAATTATAATATATTAATTTAATATCTAAAGGAGCTAGTGTTTACTAAAACTCTCGTTAATATAAGCCTTTAATGTTATAATCTTTAGCGACTTTAAGTCTTTCCTATTTATAAGAGGGAGCTACATTATTAAGAGTAAGGTATTTACGTTAAGCTCTAGCCAATTAAGGCAAAGGTTAATACTTAGCATATAGGCGTTTATAACGTTAGGTTTAATATAAATTCTAAAGTCGTAAATTAGTGGTAGAAGGTTAATATGTAACTCGTTATATAGGCTTAATATACTAATAAACATAGCGAGATTAAGGCTTTAACTATTAACCTTTTAATTATATATGCTCCAGATGGAAATTAGCTAGCAGGTAGCTCTCGCCTATTAATAATTAATTAACTCTATAATAAACTTCCAACGCCCTTATAGAGCTTAGAGCTTAATATAACGCCTTACGTACCTACTAGTAGTATTACAAATTTAATAGGCTTGCTATTATAGCGCTGATACGCGTCACCTAGTTAGGGGTTCGCTTACGCCTTAGCGCGTATATATAGACGTGTCCGTTCTACGGCCTTCTTCTCCTCAGTTTGATATTCTTATATAGGACCAATACAATTATACAGGCCTATACGCCTTCGTTGCTGTTCTATGCCTTAATAACTAAGTTCATCACATTATATTAAACTCCCCATTCTATATAAAGGCTTAGGCTTATAGTTTATTAATTTATTATTATTATTTATTGTTATTAAATTATCGCTTAACGCATCCTTATTAAAGTCCTATAACTATGCAAGCACCCCTTATAAACTTATTAGTTCATTAATTCTCTAATTTAACACCCTATAGCTTACCTCGTAGGCCCCTTATTGGAACCGCCCTCCTCTAACCTTTTATTAATTTTATTTTTCTATTTTTCTTTCTTCTTTTTACCTTTATTATAGACCCTTAACTATAGTAGGTTATTAGCGCTGTATAGACCAACCTTTAGCTAATATTTAACCGTCTGCAAAACGATATTAATTAGCTACAGGTTAAGAACTAGCAACTACGCGTAGAGCTGCTTTAACTTTGCTCTACTACTACTACTCCTACCTTATATAAGAAGCCACAGCTCCTAGATTCTATAAAGTTCGATAATAAGCAATATAAGTTTAAGGTCTAGTTGCTAGAAATTAAGGCAAAGCTTTAAGTAAACGAGGAAGCTATTAGGGATAGTATAGTACAGTTCTACTACGTGTATGGCAATCTTAAATCCTTAGTATAAGTAATAGTTCTCCCTTAGCTATCGCACGCAGAGAAGTAGAAGAGCTAGGACTATTAGATAATTCTAAAATAGCTAGAGAGGGTTAATAATAACCTTAATGCGGTATAAGAAGCAGAGGACGCTCTTTAAATAATTAAGTAAGGAGATTAACCTCTCCTAGGCTATATAGCCAAGTTTAAGCGCCTACTATATAAGGTAAAGGGTTAAGGTTAGGTAGATACAAATAAGATTATTATATTTTAATCTAGGCTATCTCTAGCCCTTTATAAAGCCCTCTTATATTAGCTTAACATACTAACTACCTACCTAGCTTTTATCTTAGTAGTTTAGTAGCTTTTTTACCGCTAGAGTTTATACGGAGCTAGTTAACTAACCCCCCACTAAAGTTTAAATAAGGATTAGATAGATCTCTTAGTAGTTAATATTTATACCCTTATAACTACCTCTTAACAAGCTTAATTAACCTCCTTTGTAAGAAGAGAAGAGTGGCGAATCTTAGGTAGATATATCCGCTGTGGATCCTCCGACTATTAGATTAACTACTATCTACTAGCACCTATAAGAAATCGGTTACCCTCCCCTAGGGCCCGTTAAAGGTTTACTTTATAGAAGGAGAGTATTAACGAGGTTATATTAGACGAGGAGTTAGAAGATAGCTTTAAAGACCGCTAGGAGGACAGGCCTTTCTCTCCTTAGTACATATTACGGCACCGTAACGCGTAACCTAGACAGGGAGCCTAGTTAGGGGTTCGGCTAAGGACTTAGCATTATAACGCATATATATTACGTCTCTACCTCCTATACATACCTCTCCTCTTCTCCTTAGCTTAGTATCTTTATAATACAGCATTCTACAAGCTTTAGTTTAGAGGCATTTATATAAGCTATAACATTATACTAAGCTTACCCTACACTGCCTAGAAAGGCCTTAATAATATCCTACCCTAAAAAAAACTTTATCTATAACAACGCGTTAACGCGCTATACTTAAACACTAAAATAACTCTATACTGCCTAGGAAGGCCTTTATAATATCCCACTCTATTAGCTAAATAGGACTAGACCTATACCCCTAGAATTAAAACTAAAGTATATAATACTAATAAACCTTAAAAAGCTAATAATAGCACCTAAAGCAAGCTTATTTAAAAGAGCTGCCCTAACCTGAAAAAATATATATAATTTAATTAGGATCCGAAATTAAAGATAATAATAATATTATAGATATATATAAACAAATTTGTACCCTAACGGCTAATTAGGAAGCTAACTATCTTTAAGCTTAAAGTATATAGGAGACCCTATAAGAGATCCTAGATAGCCTTACAGCCCTATAAAGTAGCTTAGCCCCCCCTTTTAAAAGTCCTAGTTATTCTATCTACTTAACTAAATATAATACACTAGAGAGTACGAATATAATAATAAAGTAATTAAAGTCCGTTAAGCTCTCTAACCCCTAACTACTATTTAATAGGATAGACCCTACCTTTAAAAATTAGAGGATTTAAGTATAAGGAAAGCTTCGCGTTAACTATAACTATTTTCTTTCTAAAGAAGCTAAAATGCTCTACCTCTTTAATTAAACCATAGGGGACGCCTAACGGCACCTATAAGCTAAGTTTAAGGATAATTCCCCTATCTAATTTACATCCGTTAATAAGATGCTATAGTACCTAGCTACTATTTATATTAACCTAAATAAAGTATAGAATGCCTAGTATAACTATAATCACCTAATAATAAAACTAAACTAACCCTTTACTAAATTCCAGACTTAATTCCTATACCTTATAGGAGAAGGCTAAGTCCCCCTTAAAAATTACTAATTAGACCTATATAATAAACTAACAATTAGGCTGTAAAAGAAGATTATAGTAACCTTAGACAACTTACCAAACTATAAAAGACTCGCGGCTTATTACCTATTATTAAATTTAAAACTAAAGCGAATTAACGCCTACTTTAATTGGTAGAAGCAACCCTAAAACCTATTAACTACACCTATAAGAGCTAGAGTAGGAAGACAAGCTATTATAATCTCTGCTCTAAAAGCAGTTACTACTATATATCTGTAAGCCTTGCCTAACCTACTGCGTACAACGCCCTTAACTAGCAATTACCGCAATACCCTAATTAACCCTACTACAGTTATATACTATAACTGTAATAAGGATAATTACTTTACCTTATCTTGCCCAGAGCTAAAAGATATAGGCGATATTAAGGAAATAGAGAAAGGAGAAACATCTAATAAGTTAGGAAAAAAAGAACCCTAGGGAAAGACTCCCCCCTAGGGTACCCTATTAATCTTAAAGAAATTAATTTAAGTTAGTTAATAGGTGGAAAACACTTTATAGTTCTATATATAGTATTTTAAAATAGATATAGTGTTAATATAACTGCCCTTATTAATATTAAAGCAAATAGCTTTACCTTTATAAATACTGCCTATATAAATAATATTGCTAAGTTTCTAAATATAAAAGCTACTAGACTAAAAAAGCCTATCTAAGTAAGAGGATATAATGGTTAGGCTAGTAAGCTAGTTATTCACGTCCTAAAGTTATATATCGCTTTTAATGGATAACGCTAATATAGTATCCCCTTTTATATCTTAGACTAGGGTTCTATAATATAATCCTTAGCCAAAAATAGATATTCTATTTTAATATTTGGCTAAATATATAATAAAGATAATTTATCTAGCTAGAGGATAGACCAAAATTACCTTCCTTTATTAGGGAAATCTAAACTAACTGCAAGATACTAACCGCGAGGGCTAACCCTACCTATTAGTAAAATATTAGGGACCGCGACCTAGCCTTTACCTAAAAAGATACCCATCGCAAGGCCGGAAGGAACTCTTTTATACTAATAAAGATACTCCCCTAAAGCGCTACGGTTAATAAAAACTCTATATATAGTAGCGGGATAAATAGTAATATAAACGACGTCTAAATTACGCAGATCTAACTAATATAAAAGAGAACATACTAATAGGATATAAGAGATAACCTCTAAAAGATATAATAGGAGCTAAAAAAGTAATAACAATGCCTTTACCCTAGAAGCCCCTAAGGTCCTATATACCCCCATTATTACGCAACCCCCCTATAGTAGATATCGCGGCAATTAGCGCTATAGTATTCCACTTTAATATATATAGGAGGGATAATAAGGTCTTTATAACTAGCTTATATAAAATTAACCAGATTATTAATAAGAGGGAAAAAAAGCTAGCTAAGGAAACTAATAAGGAACTAGTTAAACGCCTTCTCCCTACTATTTGTACAAGATATAAGAATACATTCTTAAAAGCGGCTTTAGATAAGTTACCTCCTTATTAGATATATAATTATAAGATTTAATTAAAAGCTAATAACTTACTAAAATATAGCCCTTTCTACTAATAATTAACGGACAAGCTAAAAGCAATAAAGTAGTACTTAATTAAGAACCTTAATAAAGGGTTTATTAAGCCAAGCTAAGCCCCTTTTACTTCCCCTATTTTATTTTAAGAAAAAAGCCTAATAGAGGCCTTTATTTTTATATTAACTATTAAAAGCTAAACGCTATTACTTAAAAGGATTAGTATCCTATTTCTTTAATTAATAAGACCCTTATATATCTAAGCTAGGTAAAGATCTTTACTAAACTTAATATCCGCTAAGCTTTCTAGCAAATTGGGATAAACCCTATATTTAAAGATTTAATAATATTCTATACCTATTATAGGTCCTATAAATATAAAATTCTTTCTTTTAGATTAATAAATGGGCCGGCTATATACTAAAGGTATATAAATAATATCCTTTTTAACTACCTTAATAAATTCTATATAGTATACCTAGACGATATCCTTATATACTTAAACAACAAACTTAAGTATAAAGTTTATATAAAAAAGGTCCTAGAGAAACTACAGAACGTAGGCTAATAAGTTAATATTAAGAAATATAAATTTAGAGTAAAACGTATAAAGTACTTTAGGTTTATTATTATTATAGAAGGAATTAAAGTTAATTTTAAAAAGGTTAATGCAATTTATAACTAAAAACCCCCTTATACCATAAAAGGGATTTAGTCCTTTCTTAGTTTTTATAACTTCTATTACTGGTTTATCTATAACTATAGAGTTATAATTAAGCCTCTTAGATAACTTACCTAGAAAGACACGCCCTTTATCTTTAATAGTAACTATATAGAAGCCTTTAAAGAGTTAAAAAAGCGGCTTATCTCTTTTTTAATTCTTTATTACTATAACCTAGACCTTAAATTAATATTAGAAACGGACGCTTTTAATAAAGTTATAATAGGAATCCTATTATAGCTACATTAGGATAGTAAATAGTACCCTATTACCTTTTTCTTAAAAATAATAGACCTAGCTAAGTATAACTATAAAATATATAATAAAGAAATGCTAACTATTATTTAATTACTATCCTAATAGCGCGTAGAGCTTAAAGGTATAAACTCCTAAATTAAGATATATATAGATTATAAGGCCTTAGAGTACTTAATAACTATATAGCAGCTTACTAAATAGTAAGCCTAGTAGGCTAAAGTACTCTCCTAATTCTTCTTTATAATTATATATTATTCTAGCAAGTAAAACTCTAAGGCTAATACCCTAACTTAAAGAGAATAAAATATAGGACCCTAGAATAAGCTAAAAACCCAATACTAAACACGCGCACTCCTTTATCCTAAATAGCTTAACCCGCGAATCCTTAAGGAGCTAAACTCCTAGTAAAACGAGCTAGTACTAATAGAGGAGTCCTTAGACAAACTAATAGGGCTAATTAACCGCCTCCTAACTATAAACCGCATAGCTAACGCCCTAAAGGCCCTCCGCGATTAAGTTATAAAAAGAGACCCTAATTTTAAAATAGAAAAAGGATTACTCCTATATTAAGAGCGGCTTATAGTCCCTAACGTTAATAATCTACGGACTAAACTAATTCGCGAAGCCTATTACTAAGTCTCTACGGTATACCCTAGTAAAAATAAGACCCATAAAACCATTAGTGGCCGCTACTACTAGCCTAGGATAGCTATAAATATTAATTAATATATATAGAACTGCGATAACTGCTAAAGAGCTATAATCCCATAAGATAAGACCCTAGGACTATTAAAACCGCTCCTAATACTAGAGCGCCCCTAGCAATATATCTCTATAGACTTTTATAAACTACCTATAAACCGTAATAGATATAATATAGTTATAATCCTAGTTAACCGCTTTAGTAAGCGCCTATTCTTAATCCCCTACTATAAAAATATTAATGCTAAAGAGGCGGCCTAGCTATATATCTACTACATTTACTAAATTTACGGACTGCTAGATACTATTATATCTAATTATAGGCCGTAGTTTATATTAGCCTTCTAAAATAAATTTACCTAAATCCTAGGCATTAAGCTAAAGCTCTTTATAGCGTATTACCCTTAAATAGATAGTTAGATAGAGATTATAAATTAGTATTTAGACTAGAGACTTTAGCTCTTTATTAACTACTTCTAAAATAACTAGTCTAAACTACTCCCCCTAATAGACTATACCCAAGTAACCCTACCTCATAACTCTATAGGGTTTACCCCTATTTAGCTAGAAATAGGCTACTTACCCTATATAAGCTTTAACTAGAAAAAACTAGAAGAACCCTAGACTATATATAAGAAACTATTCTATAGTAAGGCCTAGCAGTACGCCAAACGCTTAAAAGAGGCCTAGATAGTAGCCTATAAGAACTTAAAAAAAGCCTAAAGGTTAATAAAATAGTAGGCGAATAAATACTGCTAAGAATCTAACTTTACCCCTAGTAATAGGGTCTAGGTTATCATAAAGAATTAAAGGACTAAACGGCCTAGCCATAAGCTAGACTACTAAATAGTAGGACTATATAAGGTTCTAAAGAAGGTAGGCAACTTATATAAGGTAAAGCTCCTAGATTTAATTAGAGTTTACTCTATTTTCTTACTAGATAAATTACGGAAAGCTATAAGTAACCTATTATCCAGGCAGAAGAACAAGCCTCCCCTATTAATTTAAGTTAGTAGCGATAATAAATAGGAAGTTAAGGAAATATTAGTATATAAGCTAGTATAAGGAGCGCTAAAATACCGTATTTAATAGAAGGGCTATAACCTAAACCTAACCTAGTACCTCGCTTAAAACTTATAGGCTGCCTCTAGAAGCTTAAAAAGTTTTATAATTAATACCCTAACTTACCTAGACCCCTAAAGTACTTAGATAAGTAAATAGAATATTAGTATAATAAAGATAATAAGTTACCGGAAGAGCATAGAGATAAGAACGCCCTAAGGCCTAAAGAACAAAGCCTACTATAATATACGGCCACCTAGATTTACGTGTTATGTATGGCCTTTAAATATCTAAAAACTTTAACTACTAGTTAAAGTTCTCTAATTGGCTAGATCCTTACTAAGAGTTTTAGCAGCTACCCTTTCTACTCTAGCGCTTCTATATAACTTACGGTCGCCTTATATACCTAATCTAAACGTACTTACATCTCCTTTTTTTTTTTATATAGTTTTACTTTATTTCTAATAAAGCCTAAGGGCAGGCATTCTTTTAAAGGGGGGGGGTAATATTACGGCACTATAACGCGTAACCTAGACAGGGAGCCTAGTTAGGGGTTCGGCTAAGGACTTAGCGTTATAACGCGTATATATTACGTCTCTACCTTCTATATATACCTCTCCTTCTCCTTAGCTTAGTATCTTCGTAATATAGCATTCTATAAGCTTTGGTTTAGAGGCATTTATATAAGCTATAACAGTACAGCGCTATTAAGCAAAAGTAGTGCCTATAGTAATAACTATACCTAGGAATAACGCCTAAGGGTAGGCTTTTTTTTTAAAAAGGGGGGTAATGTTACGGCGCTAATACGCGTTACCTAGTTAGGGGTTCGCTTACGCCTTAGCGCGTATATATAGACGTGTCCGTTCCACGACCTTCTTCTCCTTGGTTTAATATTCTTGTATAGGACCAATACAATCGTATAGGCCTATACGCCTTCGTTACTATTCTGTGCCTTAATGACTAAGTTTATTATACTTGCGAGTTAAGCTTACTAGGTATTAGCGCTATAAAAAGCACTATCCTAACGCTAATTAGTATTATATACTTGGCTAGGTAGATATTAAATTAATAAATAAGGACTTACGGGAGTGGGTAACTGGTATTTAGTAAGGCATCGCAAATATTAAGAATTTACCTTATAAGCTTACTACTTGGCTTACTAAGAGAGCGGTAATAAGAGGAAAAAGTAGTAAAAGAGTATACCAATCTGCCTTAAGCGAAAGCTCTATAGTTAATAGCCTAGGCATTATTAATTACTTTTACGTTAGCTCTATAGGCTTAATATTAGATTAGTAAATTACTTCTACACTAATAAGCTAACTACCCTTATTATCCTTACCTATATTACTAATATACCGCCTATAAGGTATTAACCGCGTAAAAGATCTAGAGGAGTTCTTTAAGTATTAGAGGCAGAGTATAGCTAGCGATCTTAACTAGGAGGCTGATTTCGAAGCTACGCATAAGGTTATCTGTAATTTAAGGTAAGATTTAGAGCTCCTATATAATAAATCTAATGGCGCTAATCCTATTAAGGAGCTTATTAAGGCTAGTGTTAAATCGGGTATCGCAAGACGGCTATAAAAGGATTTAAAGAAGTAGGCAAATAAGCGTTATACGCAGCTTAAGGGGGATTTTTAAAATATAGATAATTAGCAAAATATAGGGTGTCTCTACTACTACTAGCGCCCCTATAGTGGTAGAGACGCCCTATATCTAGGTTCTTTAAGATATAGATTATTATAATTAGTAAAATATAAGGTCTCTTCGTTACTGCTAGCTCCCTTATAGTAACGAAGACACCCTATATATATGATAGATTAAAGCCTTTTAGTAAGTTATATATGGTTAAGAACGCCACTCAAGATTAATTGTAACTCTTACCCTAAAAACCTTAATAATTGTACCCACTATATTGGAAATGGCCTCTTATACTCTCGCTCTTACTACTAACCTTATCTATATACTAAAGGAGGAACGCTTTAAAGCTATAGCCAAAGTTTTCTAGGTACTCTAGCTAAGAGAACTACTGCCGCCAAATAAAGTCCTTTAGCTCTCTAAAAAAACTCTTTAATTAGATTTAGATTAGGTAAGTATAGTAGTAAATATACTAGCTTAACTTTAAAGGCGTTAAAAAGAGACTATATCCTTTCTAAATAATAGAAGCTGGCGTTATCTATAACTACTACTAATTACTTAGCAGAAAAGCGATTATACTATAGTAGAAGAGTATGTGCTACCTAGAACTTAAAGCCTTTACCATTTATTAAGCCTTTATATACTAAAGCTGCTAGTACGCCGTCAATTATATACGTAGGTAGTATATTAAGCCTTCTTTTACCCCGATTATATAGCGTCTATAAGACTAGTATAATACTAAAAGGAGCCTAGCCTACCTTCTATACGCCTGTCTTCGAATCTATATCTAACTTATCTATAAATACTAGTTAATTAGCGGTATACTATAATATAATAGTAAAATATATATCGCGATTATAAGCGCTATATTTAAGAGCTACTTAGTAATACTTCTTTATATAAGCTACTCTCTAAGCTCTATACTAGAGGATCTAATTAGCTTACCTGCTTTCTTATTTAGTATAACGGAACCTTATAGCAAGAACTACAATAGGCTCGTTATTAGGCTAGGTGTGTAGGTAATATAAATTAAAGTCAATAACGTAATAATAACTGGTGGAGTGGTTGCCTAACAGATTAACTCTAATTATATTCTAAGAATTACTATAAGGAAAGAACTATCTAGAATAGGGACTGTGGTCCTTTAAATACACAACCGTACTCCTAGGAAACCCTCCTTATATATAAGGTACGTGTGCTTTATCTACTCTATTGCGGATTATATAGATTATATAGATTATACAGATTATATTATGTGACTT
>Ga0307515_10006360_pt1 | contig 23643 bp, 17 predicted proteins | sample 17_EM_MG_FD_194513 | JGI IMG/M metagenome (GOLD analysis project Ga0307515, IMG submission 194513) | Populus trichocarpa ectomycorrhiza microbial communities from riparian zone in the Pacific Northwest, United States - 17_EM | ecosystem: Host-associated > Plants > Roots > Unclassified | place... | reverse complement strand
CCGTCCACCGGTGCTGGCCAGCGACGGCAACTTGTACGGCGTGTCGTATGCCGGCGGGTTGAATGACCTCGGCACGGTCTACCGCGTGAAGCCGAGCGGCGCGGTGGCCACGGTGCATTCGTTCAATGTCAGCGATGGCTACGGCCCCGACGGCACCTTGATCCAGGCGAGCGACGGCAATCTGTACGGAGTCACTTCCTCAGGTGGCGTTGGAGGCGGCTTCCCGGCCGGCACCGTGTTCCGTCTGGACGCGGCGGGCGTGCTGACCACGCTTCACACCTTCCGGGACGTCGACGGCGGGGATCCCCGCGCCGGCCTGGTCCAGGCGAACGATGGCCGCCTCTACGGCACCACCAGCGGCGGCGGTCAGTACGGGCATGGCACGGTGTACAGGATCGCGCTCGACGGCACTTTCGAGGTGATGTACCACTTCGGTGTCAGCCAGAAGGACGGTCAGCGGCCGCTGGCACCGTTGATCCAGACCCGCGACGGCCACCTGTGCGGCACCACCTACACCGGTGGGCGCTGGGGTGGCGGCACGGTGTACTGCATGGCACTCGATGGCCAGATGACGCGTGTGCACGGGTTCGGCGCGCAAGCCAGCGACGCCAATGGCTCGACCAGCCCGTTGGTCGAGGGCGACGACGGCACCCTTTATGGCACGTCGAACTTCGGCGGCTCGCAAGACCAAGGGGCGCTGTTCCTGCTGAAACGCGATGGCAGCGTCAAGGTGATGGATGTGTGGGCGCGCCCCTCGGGCGGCCTGTTGAAGGCCAGCGACGGCAACTTCTATGGCACGGTCTTCTGGGGTGGTGCGTCGGACAAGGGCTGGGTCTATCGGCTGACGCCGAGGGGCAAGCTGACGGAGGTGCACTCCTTCAGCGGCCCCGACGGTGCCGAAGGGGACGGCGAACTGGTCGAAGGCGGCGACGGTCGCCTGTACGGTGTGACTGAAGCGGGCGGCACCACCGATTCCGGCGTTCTCTTCAGCATCGCCGGCAAGCAGGTGCCTCGTCCGAAGCGCTGAGCCACCGCGGCGTCGCCCGCGCCAAGAAGCGAATCATCGGGCTGTCAGCCACCCCGTTTGGCATGAGCGGGGTCGACAGCGCACCGGTGATCTGAAAACATGACATTCGGTGTCAGGTTTGGCGGCACATCATGCCGCCATGGACACCCACACACCCCTCACTGTCATCGAGCTGCGCCGCTACCGGACACAGCCGGGCCGGCGCGACGAGCTGATCGCGCTGTTCGAACGCGAGTTCATCGAGAGCCAGGAAGCCGTCGGGATGCGGTTGCCCGGCCTCTTTCGCGAGCCGGCCGAGCCCGACCGCTTCACCTGGCTGCGCGGCTTTGCCGACATGGCCTCGCGCGCCGCCGGACTGAACACCTTTTACTTCGGGCCGGTCTGGCAGGAATTCCGCAACGCGGCCAACGCGACGATCGCCGATTCGGACGACGTGCTGCTGCTGCGGCCGAGCCCGGGCCTGCCGGCGCTGGCACCGGCTGAACGCGCTGCGGCAGGCCGGGGCACAAAACCTGGCATTTTTCGAGACCGAGCTCGCCGAGAACAACTTTCCTCGCCTGCCGGTGCGCACCGACGGCCCGGTGCTGGTGTTGCTGGCCGCCTGGCCCACCGATCAGCCGATTCCGGGCCTGCCGGCCCTGGCGCCCTGGCTGCGCGCCGAGCCGCTCGTCCTGACGCTTCAACCCACCGCGGGCTCAGCCCGCGCCTGACCCATCCCAACCCATCACCACCCAAGGAGACCACGATGCCCACGATCCACGACCTGACCGCCCCGCACGAAGGCACCTGCCACGATTTCGACCCGCTGTTCGGCCATTGGCGCGTTCACCACCGCCGCCTGCGCGACCGCTTGGCCAACTGCACCGAATGGGACCTGTTCGACGGTGTCTGCCACATGCAGCCGCTGATGGGCGGGCAGGGCAACGTCGACCACAACGTGCTGGACGCGCCGAGCGGCCGCTACCGCGCGTCGACGATCCGCTGCTGGGACCCGGAGAACAAGCAGTGGTCGATCTGGTGGCTGGATGCGCGCTTCCGTCAGATCGACGTGCCGATGGTCGGCAAGTTCGAAGGCGGCGACGGCGTGTTCTACGCCGACGACACTTTCCGCGACCAGTCGATCAAGGTGCGCTTCCTGTGGCTGCGCACCCGCACCGAAACGCCGCGCTGGGAGCAGGCCTTCTCGACCGACGGCGGCAAGACCTGGGAGACCAACTGGGAGATGGACTTCGAAAGGATCGGGTGAGGCGCGCGCAGCGCTGCCGTCCTTCAAGTGGCGTGCGCGGATCCGGCTTTGCCGGGCCGCTGCGCGAGCCCCCTCGGGGGGCTTTGCTCGGACATGAACAGTCCTGAGGACTGTTCGTGCCTAGCAAAGGGCCGGGCCTCTGGCCCGGCGCGGCCTGCATGGCAGGCCCCGGAAGGGGCCGTGGGGGCGCTATTTCATCGCCTCGATCTCGGTGTGCAGTTCGAGCCAGCGCTCTTCGAGCATCGAGACCTCGGCCTGCACATGGGCGAGTTGGCGACCGAGCTCGCCGAACTGCTCGCCGGCCAGGCCGGGCTTGGCCAGCTGCGCCTCAACGGCGGCCTGCTCGGCATGCAGCTTCGCGAGCCGCTGGTCGATCTTCAGCACCTCGTTGCGCAGCGGGCGGGTGCGGTCGGCCAGCTTGGCGCGGGCCTGCGCAGCGGCCTTGCGGTCGTCGCCGCGAGCGGCGGGGGCCGGGGCCGGCGCCTTCGGAGCTGGCGCAGTGCTGGCTTTGGGTGCTGGCGCGGCGGCGGGAACTGGTGCGGGCGCCGGTTGTTTGCCTGACAGCGCACGTGCCGCCTCGCGGCTGCGGTCCAGCAGCCAGCGCTGGTAGTCGTCCAGGTCGCCGTCGAAAGGCTTCAGCGCACCGTCGGCCACGAGCCAGAACTCGTCGCAGACCTCGCGCAGCAGCGCGCGGTCGTGGCTGACCAGCATCACCGAGCCTTCGAACTCGTTCAGCGCCATCGAGAGCGCTTCGCGCGTCGTCAGGTCCAGGTGGTTGGTCGGCTCATCGAGCAGCAGCAGGTTGGGGCGCTGCCAGACCAGCGAGCCGAGCACCAGGCGGGCTTTTTCGCCACCCGACAGCGTGCCGATCGTCTGGTGCACCATCTCGCCGACGAAGCGGAACTGGCCGAGGAAGTCGCGCAGCTCCTGCTCGCGCGCCTCCGGCCCCACGGTACGGGCCAGCCGCACCATGTGCTGCAGCGGTGTGTCGTCGGCATGCAGCAAGTCCATTTCCTGCTGCGCGAAGTAGCCGATCGACAAGCCCTTGCCTTCGGTCACGGTGCCGCCCAGGGCAGGGTTCTCGCGCGCAATCGTCTTGACGAAGGTCGACTTGCCCTGGCCGTTGGCACCCAGCACGCCGATGCGCTGGCCGGCCAGCACGGTGCGGTTGATGTTGTGCACGATCGGCCTGTCGCTGCCGTCTTCGTTGGCGCCCTTGTAGCCGCAGACCATGTCGCTCATCGCCAGCATCGGGTTCGGCAGGCTTTGCGGCTCGCGGAACTCGAAGTTGAAGTCGCTGGCGGTCAGCACCGGAGCCAGACGCTCCATCCGGTCCAGCGCCTTGACGCGGCTCTGGGCCTGCTTGGCCTTGCTGGCCTTGGCCTTGAAGCGGTCGATGAAGTGCTGCAGGTGGGCGATGCGCTCTTGCTGCTTCGAGAAGGCGGCGGACTGCTGGCTCAGGCGCACGGCGCGCATCTCTTCGAAGGTGGTGTAGTTGCCGCCGTAGCGCGTCAGCTTGGCGTCTTCGAGGTGCAGCGTCACTTGCGTGATCGCATCAAGGAATTCGCGGTCATGGCTGATGATCAGCAGCGTGCCGGTGTAGCGCTGCAACCAGCCTTCGAGCCAGACGAGGGCGTCCAAGTCCAAGTGGTTGGTCGGCTCGTCGAGCAGCATCAGGTCGGCCGGGCACATCAGCGCACGGGCCAGCTGCAGGCGCATGCGCCAGCCGCCAGAGAAGCTGTTGACCGGCGCGTCGAGCTGATCGCGCTTGAAGCCCAGGCCCAGCAGCAGCGTTTGCGCGCGGGAGCGGGCATCGAAAGCGCCGGCTTCTTCCAGCGACACGTGGGCGTGGGCCATGGCCTCGCCGTCGTCGGCCGCTTCGGCGGCGGCCAGCTCGGCCTGCGCTTCCATCAGCGGCGTGTCGCCTTGCAGCACGAATTCGGTCGCCGGGTCTTCGGTCTCCGGCATGTGCTGCACGACCTCGCCCATGCGCCAGCGCGGCGGGATCTCGAAGTCGCCGGCATCGGCGCCCAGGCGTCCGGCGAGCAGTGCGAACAGCGACGACTTGCCGGCGCCATTGCGCCCGACCAGGCCGATCTTTTCGCCGGGATTCAGGGTGACGGAAGCGCTGTCCAGCACGACCTTGGTGCCGCGCCGAAGCGTGACGTTGCGCAGGGTGATCATCGAAAGGGGAAGGGAACGAGGAATAAGGGCCGGCCGGCAGAGCCGCTCAAGGCTCAGGGCAGGTCGCACGCCCGCAGGGGCGGCGGCCCCGCGCAAGGGCGCGCGTGGGGACCGCAGTGTAGGTCAGTGCCGAAGGCTTGGTCGTTTCGTTGGCATTCTGGAATGTTTGTTCTAGAATGATCAATCAACTATTTGACTGTTGCCCGTGTCCCGAACCAAGACCTACGACGAAGCGGCCGTGCTGAGCGCAGCGATGCACACCTTCCGGGCACGTGGTTACGCCGGCACGTCGATCAAAGACCTGGAGCAGGCGACCGGCTTGCGCTCGGGCAGCCTCTACCACGGCTACCGTGACAAGCAAGCCTTGTTCGGCGCTGCGCTGGCGTACTACAACGAGACTGTCGTGAAGGGCCGCATCGGCCACCACCTGCCGGCTGGCGCCGGGCTGGCGGGGCTGCACAAACTGTTCCGCTCGCTGCTGCAAGAACCCGAAGGTGGCCGCCATGGCTGCCTGCTGACCAACAGCGCGATCGAGCTGGGGCCGGCAGGTGGTGAAGCCCTGGCCGGGGTCCACGAGGGCCTGGGTCTGTTGCGGCAGGCCTTCGAGAACAGTCTGCAAGAGGCTCACGTCGCCGGCCAACTGGCGCCGAGCGCTTCGCCGGCTGCGCTGGCGCTGCGCCTGTTGGCGCTGTACCAGGGCCTGCTGGTGCTGGTGCGCGGCGGCCGGCCAGACAGTGAACTGGCCCCATTGATCGATGCGGAGTTTGCGGCGCTCGCCGTCAAGCCCGCTGCAAAACCCGAACCCAAGAGAAAGTCAACATGACAGGATCTGCCGAAACCCTGTGGCCGCGCTACGCGCAGCTGTGGTCTACCGATGCCGCCGCGCGCGCGGAGCACATGCCGGCCTGCCTGGTCGACACTGTGCTCTACACCGACCCCAACGTGGTGCTGAACGGCCAGGAGGCGCTGCACGACTACATGGCTGGCTTTCAGCAGGCGATGCCGGGCTGCGCCTTTCAGATCGACCAGGTCAAAGCGCACCACGACCGGTCACTCGCCTGGTGGCGGCTGCGCGCGGCCGACGGCCAGACCTTGCAGCACGGCATGAGCAGTGCACGCCACGCCGAAGATGGTCGCCTGGCCGAGATCACCGGCTTCTTCCCGCTCGACGCAGCGTGAAGCCGCACACCGCGTCGGCGATCGCGATCGAGCTGCGCGAGGCGTTGGCTGGCTGGGCTCACGTCGACGTGGTGCGCTTCTTCGGCGGCGACGGCCTGCGACTGGACGGCACCCAGTTCGCCGCGGTCCTCAAGGGCCAGGTCTGGCTGACGGTGGACGACGCGTTGCGCGAGGCGCTGCAGACCGCGGGTGGTGGCGAACCTTTCACCTACGGCAAGTCAGACGGCCGGCAGGTGACGGTCAAGCGCTTCGGCGCGCTGCCGGCCGAGGCCTGGGACGACACCGATGCGCTTCGGCAGTGGTGCCGCCAAAGCTGGGAGGTGGCGCGCCGCGTCACCACGAAGCCGGCGGCGAAGGCCAAGGCACCGCGCGCCGCCAAAGCGCGCCCAGCGACGCGCGCGTAGCGCGCGCACCAGCCTCGGCTGTCAACTCGACCCGAGATGAGAAAGACGTCCGTGATGGCTGTCGCGGCGTGGCAGGGCTGGCACCCAGTGGGCGTGGAACGCCCACGTCGATGCCAGACAATCCGCCAGCCGGCGAGCGCCCGCCACAGACATCTCTTCAGGACCCTGCATGCCCCTGCTCCAGCAAGTCGACGATCTTTTCTCCCTGCTCGAAACGAAGACGCCGATCGTGATGATCGAAACGCACGAGGAAAAGCGCGTGCTGGCCCTGTTCGAACGCATCGCCGCCCGCACCCAGCGCGAGGTGTGGACCTGGTCGGCCAGCCGTGGCCTGAAGATCGCCCATGGCCTGAAGTTGTCGCTGACGGAGTTCAACACCAACCCGGCGGTGGACGACGCAGACACCAAGCAACTGCCCGACGCGCTGCAGCAGGTCGATCGGCTACCGACGGCGGCACTGGTCGTCTTCCTCGACGTCCATCCGTACCTGAGCAACCCCCTCATCACGCGCGCGATGAAGGAGATCGCCCTCAAGGCCGAAGGCCGCGGCCAGCAGATGGTGCTCGTAGGGCACGACATCCCGCTGCCGGGCGAACTGGTGCCCTTCACCAGCCGCTTCGAGGTGGAGCCCATGACCATCGATCTGGTCAAAAAGCTGTTCAAGGAAGAGGTCGATCGCCACAACGGGCGAGAGGGTCAGAACATCAGCGGCTGCCGCAAGACGCTGGACTCGCTGCTGCGCCACATGGTCGGGCTGCCCGAGGCTTCGGTGCGGCACCTGGTGCGGCTCACACTCACCGATGGAGTGATCTGCACGGCGGACCTCGCACGCGTGCTGTCGGCCAAGCAGGAAACGCTGGGCGTGGCCGAGCTGCTGGTGTTCGAGCAGAAGCTGCCGGCGATGGAAGACGTGGCCGGCATGAAGGCGCTCAAGCGCTGGCTGCTGTTGCGCCGAGAACCGTTTCTCGACCCCGAGGCCTCGGGCCTGCCGGCGCCGCGCGGTGTGATGCTGCTGGGTGTGCAGGGCGCGGGCAAGAGCCTGGCGTCCAAGGCCATCGCTGCCGCGTGGCAGGTGCCGCTGTTTCGCATGGACTTCGGTGCGCTGTTCGACAAGTACCAGGGCGAGAGCGAACGCAAGCTGCGCGAGGCGCTGAAGGTGGCCGACGCCATGGCGCCGTGCGTGCTGTGGATGGACGAGATCGAGAAGGGCCTGGCCGGCGGTCAGGGCGACGGCGACACGGGGGCCGGCAAGCGCATGCTCGGCTCACTGCTCACCTGGATGGCCGAGCGCCAGTCCAGCGTGTTCCTCGTTGCCACGGCCAACGACATCGAGGGCCTGCCGCCGGAACTGATGCGCAAGGGGCGGTTCGACGAGATCTTCTTCGTCGACCTGCCCGCACCAGAGGTGCGACACAGCATCTTCCGCATCCACCTGCAAAAGCACCGTATCGCCTTCGACGACGCTGCGCTGGCGCCGCTGGTCGAGCGCAGCGAAGGCTTTTCGGGGGCCGAGATCGAGGCCGCCGTGGTGGCGGCGCGCTACGAGGCCCATGCCCGCGGCGAACCGCCGCAGCACGAGGCCGTGATGCGCGAGCTGCTGCGCACGCGTCCGCTGTCGGTAACGCGAGCAGAAGCCATCGCCGAACTGCGGGAGTGGGCGGCTGACCGCACTGTCCGCGCGGACTGACGGATCAGCTTGCGGCCAACGCCTCGCGCGTGATCAGCAGCACCTGGTCGTCGCCGGCGCTGGTGGGCAGCCAGATGACATCCAAGGCCGGGAAGGCGGCTTCGAAGTGTTCGCGCTCGTGGCCGATCTCGAGCACCAATACAGCGGTCGGTGTCATGTGCACCGGCGCGTCGCGCAGCAGGCTGCGAATGAAGTCCATACCGTCGCTGCCGCCGGCAAGCGCCATCTCGGGCTCGGCGCGGTATTCGGCCGGCAACTCAGCCATCGACTGCGTGTTCACATAGGGCGGGTTGCACAGGATCAGGTCGAAGGGCGCTTGGCCGACCAGCGCGGCAAGGCCATCGCCTTGTGCCAGCTGGATCCGGTCTTGCAACTCGTGCCTGCGCACGTTGGTGCGCGCCACGGCCAGCGCATCGGCTGACAGGTCGGAGGCGATGAGCTCGACATCCGGCCAAGCCATCGCGGCCAGCACGGCGAGGCTGCCGTTGCCGGTGCACAGGTCGAGCACGCGGTGGGTCTTGGCGCCCAACCAGGGGTCGATCGTCGCATCGGCGATGCATTCGGCGATCAATGAGCGCGGCACGATGACACGCTCGTCCACGCTGAACGGCACGCCTTGCAGCCAGGCCTCACCGGTCAGGTAAGCGGCGGGTTGGCGGGTGCTGACGCGACGCTCGACCAGCGCTGCTGCCTTGGTGGCTTGGGCTTCGTCGACTGGCTGCTCTGCCACCAAGTCCAGCGCGTCCAGCGGATGGCCAAGAGACCACAACACCAGCCACGCGGCCTCGTCGAACGCATTGGTCGTGCCATGGCCAAACGAAACGCCCGCCTGTTCGAGGCGGGTGCTCATTTGCTCGATGAGTTCGATGACGGTCATGGTGTGGAGTCGGTGGGGGATTGGAGTGGGACTGTAGCGGGGCAGGGGTGGCGTGGGCCGCAAGCCGGTGCCCGCAGGGGCTCATTGAGAAATCACCCCTGCGGGCACCGGCTTACGGCTTGGCAGCGTTGGAGGTTCGCCGCCGCGTTCGGTCTCGGGAAGTGATGGGCGTTCGGCGGTGCCACCGTCTCGACGTGTCGGGAGGTCGGGGGCGGTATCCGCTGGGGTGATTTCTCAATGAGCCCCAGCGGATACCGCCCCTGGCCGGCGCGCCAACACCGGCCGGAGCGCAACCCAAGGAACCTCAGGCCAGCAGCGCTTCCAACGTCCGCCGGTAGATGTTCTTCAGCGGCTCGATAGCGTCGATGGCCACGTGCTCGTCGATCTTGTGGATCGTCGCGTTGACCGGGCCGAACTCGACGACCTGTTCGCAGACCTTCGCGATGAAGCGACCGTCGGAGGTGCCACCGGTGGTCGACAGCTCAGTCGTCACGCCGGTTTCAGCGGCAATGGCGGATGACAACGCCGATACCAGCGAACCCACCGGTGTCAGGAAGGGTTCGCCACCCAGCGTCCAGGCGACAGACCAGTCCAGGCCATGGCGGTTCAAGACCTCGGCCACACGTGTCTTTAGGCCTTCCGGCGTCGACGCGGTGGAGAAGCGGAAGTTGAAGTCGACCACCAATTCGCCAGGGATCACGTTGGTCGCGCCGGTGCCACCGTGGATGTTTGAGATCTGCCAGGTGGTCGGTGGGAAGTACTCGTTGCCGGCATCCCACCGGATGCCCGCCAGCTCAGCCAGTGCCGGCGCAGCGAGGTGGATCGGGTTCTTGGCCAGTTGCGGGTAGGCCACGTGGCCTTGCACGCCGCGCACCGTGAGCTTGCCGGACAGCGAGCCGCGGCGGCCGTTCTTGATCATGTCGCCCAGCTTCTCGACCGAGGTCGGCTCGCCGACGATGCAGCAGTCCAGCTGCTCGCCACGCTCTTTCAGGGCCTGCACGACCTTGACCGTGCCGTCGACCGACGGGCCTTCTTCGTCGCTGGTCAGCAAGAAGGCAACGCGCCCGGCGTGCTGCGGGTGGGCGAGGGCGAACTCTTCGGCCGCCACCACCATCGCCGCGATCGAGGTCTTCATGTCGGCGGCGCCGCGGGCGTACAGCTTGCCGTTGCGGTAGCTGGGCACGAACGGGTCACTGTTCCATGCGCCCAGCGGGCCGGTGGGCACCACGTCGGTGTGGCCGGCGAAGACGATGGTCGGGCCAGGGCGGCTGCCGCTGCGCACCGCCCACAGGTTGGCCACGCGGAAGTCGTCTGGCCCAAAGGGCAAGTGCTCGCAGGTGAAACCCGCCGCGCCCAGGCGGTCCGCAATCAACGCCTGGCAGCCTTTGTCGTCGGGGGTGACGCTGGGACGCGCGAGCAGGTCTTCAAGCAGGCGAAGTACGGCCGTCATTCGATGTCTATGTGCATGCCGCGCCTGCGCTGGCATCTATCAAGTGGCGTGCGCGGATCCGGCTCTGCCGGTCCGCTGCACGAGCCCCCTCGGGGGGGCCGAGACCGGACACAAACAGTCCAGTGGACTGTTTGTGCCTGTCGAGGGGCTGGACCTCTGGTCCGGCGCGGCCTGCAAGGTAGCAACCGGAAGGGGGCGTGGGGGCTAGCGGGTCCTTGCGCTGATGATCAGCGGCTTCGGCTTCGGGTCTTCCGGCACCACGTCGAGCGTGATTTCGGTGAACGAGGGGCTCTCGGGCTCTGGCTTGCTGACGGGCACGCGAGACACCGGTTCGCTCTCGTTCTGCAGGCGCCACAACAGGTTGGTCGGCGAATCGGCGTGAATCAGCGCCTCTTCGCGCGAGACCACCCCTTCGGTGATCAGCCTTGCCAGGTCATGTTCAAAAGTTTGCGAGCCTTCGGCCAGCGAACGCTCCATCGCTTCGCGCACGCCGCCGAAGTCGCCCTTTTCGATCAGTTCGGAGATCAGCTTCGAGTTCAGCAGCACCTCGACCGCCGGGATGCGGCCGCCGGTACCAGAGCGCAGCAGGCGCTGAGACACGATCGACTTCATCGCTGCGCCGAGGTCGGCCAGCAGTGCCGGGCGCGACTCGGGCGTGTAGAACGACAGGATCCGCCCCAGCGCATGGTGGCTGTTGTTGGCGTGCAGCGTGGCCAGCACCAAGTGGCCGGACAGCGCGTACGAGATCGTCTGCGACATCGTTTCGCGGTCGCGGATCTCGCCGATCATGATGCAGTCGGGGGCCTGGCGCAGCGCGTTCTTCAGGCCGATGTGCAGCGAGTTGGTGTCGCGGCCGACCTCGCGCTGGTTGACCACCGAGCGCTTGTTGCTGAACAGGTACTCGATCGGGTCTTCGATGGTCAGGATGTGGCCAGACATGTGCTGGTTGCGCCACTCCATCATCGACGCCATCGTCGTGCTCTTGCCCGTGCCGGTGGCGCCCACCATCAGGATCAGGCCGCGCTTTTCGAGCGCCAGCGTGGCCAGGATCGGCGGCAGGTGCAGCGAATCGATCGCCGGGATGCGCACCGGAATGCAACGCACCACCGCCGCGATGGTGGCCCGCTGCTTGAAGGCCGAAAGCCGGAAGCTGCCGACCTTGGGGATGCCCAAGCCGATGTTCAGCTCACCTTCTTGCTCCAGCTCTTCGAGTTGCAGCGGGGTAAGGATCTCGGTCAGCAACTGACGCGGCGCGGCCGGCGGCAGCACATGGTCGGTCACCGGCACCAGTTGGCCGTTGACCTTCAGCAAGATGGGCGCGTTGGCCGAAAGGTACAAGTCCGAAGCGCCCTTGTCGGCCATCAGGCGCAACACGTTTTCCATCGTGATCACGGTGTGTCTCCCGGCGGGGTAATTGGTTCAGCGCTTGGTTGAGGGCGTGTGTGCAGGGTATCAGCCGCGCAGCAGTTCGTTGATACTGGTCTTTGCCCGGGTCTGGGCGTCCACCCGCTTGACGATCACCGCGCAGTACAGGCTGTACTTGCCGTCCGGCGAAGGCAGGTTGCCGCTGACGACCACCGAGCCCGAGGGCACGCGGCCGTAGATCACCTCGCCGGTGGCACGGTCGTAGATCTTGGTGCTCTGGCCGATGTAGACGCCCATCGAGATCACCGAGTTCTCTTCGACGATCACGCCTTCGACCACTTCTGAGCGGGCGCCGATGAAGCAGTTGTCTTCGATGATGGTCGGGTTGGCCTGCAGCGGCTCGAGCACGCCGCCAATGCCCACGCCGCCCGACAGGTGAACGTTCTTGCCGATCTGTGCGCACGAGCCGACGGTGGCCCAGGTGTCGACCATCGTGCCTTCGTCGACGTAGGCGCCGATGTTGACGTACGACGGCATCAGGATCGCGCCCTTGGCGATGTAGCTGCCGCGGCGCGCCACGGCCGGCGGCACCACGCGAACACCGGCCGCGGCCAGCGCTGCCTCGTCCATGTGCGAGAACTTGGTGTCGACCTTGTCGTAGAAGGTCAGGTCGCCCGACTGCATCTTGCGGTTGTCGTTCAGGCGGAACGACAGCAGCACCGCCTTCTTGACCCACTGGTTCACCGTCCACTGACCCACGCCTTGGCGCTCGGCGACACGCAAACGGCCGGCGTTCAGGTCGGCAATCACCTGGTCCACCGCTTTTCGGATGTCAGGCGAGGCCGTGGCGGCGTTGAGCTGGGCGCGTTCTTCCCAGGCCTGGTCGATGAGGGTTTGCAAAGCGTGCGTCATGAGGGGGTGGGGTCAGAGGGATCGCGTATAGGCAACGATGCGTTCGGCGGCTTCCAGGCATTCAGGCCCTTCGGCCACCAGCGCCATGCGGATGCGGCCGGCGCCGGGGTTTTGGCCATGGGCCTCGCGCGCCAACAAGCTGCCGGGCAGGACCGCCACATTGTATTGAGCGAGCAGCCCCAGGCTGAAGGCAATGTCATCGCCGCCATGGGCATCGGTTGGCACGCCGGCCCAGAGGTAAAAGCCAGCATCGGGCAGCTTCACATCGAGCACCTTGGCGAGCATTGGCGTCACTTGAGCGAACTTGGCGCGGTACTGCGCACGATTGGCCTCAACATGGGCCTCGTCGTTCCAGGCCGCAGTGCTTGCGGACTGCACGACCTTGCTCATCGCGCTGCCGTGGTAAGTGCGGTAGAGCAGGAAAGCCTTGAGGATGTTGGCGTCGCCGGCCACGAAGCCCGAGCGCATGCCGGGCACGTTGCTGCGCTTGCTCAGGCTCGACAACACGATCAGGTTGCGAAAGCCTTCACGTCCCAACGCCTTGGCCGCGGCCAGTGCGCCCAGCGGCGCCTCGTCGCGGAAGTAGATTTCGGAATAGCACTCGTCGCTTGCGATCACGAACCCGTGGCGGTCACTCAGCTCGAACAGCGTCTTCCATTCCGCCAGCGGCATCACCGCGCCGGTGGGGTTGCCGGGCGAGCAGGCGTAGACGAGTTGCGTCCGGGCCCAGGTGGCCTCGTCGATTTGGCCCCAGTCGCAGGCGAAGTTGCGCGCCGGGTCGCTGTTGGCGAATGCGATCTGGGCACCGGCCAGCAGCGCCGCGCCTTCGTAGATTTGATAGAACGGGTTCGGGCAGACCACCGTCGCGCCCGGCTTGGTCGGGTCGATCACCGTCTGCGCCAGCGAGAACAAGGCCTCGCGCGAGCCGTTGACCGGCAGCACCTGGGTCGACGGGTTCAGCCCGACGCCGTAGCGGCGCGCCACCCAAGCCGCGATCGCTTCACGCAGCGACGACTCACCGGCGGTGGCCGGGTAGCTCGACAAGCCCGACAGGCTGTTGCGCAAGGCCTCTTCGACCAGCGCCGGAGCCGGGTGGCGTGGCTCGCCGATGCCCAGGCTGATCGGCCGGTAGGCGGGGTTCGGCGTGATGTCTCGCGTCAGCGCCCGCAGGCGCTCGAAAGGATAGGCGTGCAGCTTGCCGAGCAACGGATTCATGCGAAGGATTATCAGCGAGTGCCTTCGGCCACTTGCCCGGCTTTTGACCGGACCTGTGACCTGCCATTGGGTAGGCACCGGAGGACCGGCGAGACACAATGGCCGGCATCAGAGAAAGCAGAACACAACCGATGGGCGAGAGCAGTATGAGTCCAAGCGGTGAGGATGTTGGGGCCGAGCCCGCCGATGCGGTGGGCGAACGGGCGCTGCGTCGCCGTGCCTGCCTGGCAGGGCTGGGCGGCTTGGCGGCGGCGCTGGCCTTGTCGGCCTGCTCCGAACGTCGCCCACCCGAGGTCGAGCTGGCCCCCTTGCGGCTGGCGATGGACCTATGGCCCGGCTACTACCCGGCCGTGCTGGCCGACGAGCTGGGCTACCTTGCCGAGGCGCAGGTCAAGCTGACGATCAGCTTCCCGGCCAACACCGACCGCATGATGGCCGAGTTCGCAGCCGGCCAGGTCGACGTGGTGGCCGTGGCGCTGGGCGACCTGATCAACGCCACCCATGGCCGCACACCGGTACAAGTGTTTCTGGTCAGTGACGAATCGGCCGGTGGTGATGCGCTGCTGATGCGCCGCGGCGTCGATCTGAAAGGCAAAGGCAAGCTGTCGCTGGCGACCAACCTGGGCGGATTCGGCGAGCTCTTCGCGCGCGAATTTCTGCACCGCCAGGGCATCGACCCAGCGCGTATCGCGTGGATGAACGCCGACGCAGCCGATGTGCCGCGCCTGCTGTCGGCCGGCCAGGTCGACCTCGGCCACACCTGGGAGCCCTACGTCAGCGAGGCCGAGGCGGCGGGGGCGGAGAAGCTGTTTTCCAGCGCCGACACGCCAGGGTTGATCCCGGATGTGCTGGCGGCCACGCGCGCCACCGTCGACAGGCGTGCGCCAGAACTGCGGCGCTTCGTTGCGGCCTGGCTGCGCGCAGTGGACTGGTGGCTGGAGCATCCCGACGAAGGCAACCGGCGCATCGCCGCCCGTGTACACAGCGAGGTGGCCAAGGTCTCGCTCAAGGGGGTGCGCCTGATGCGTCGGGCCGACAACCGCCGGCTGCTCGGTGCCGACGGGCCGCCGCAGACATTGGGCCCGGTGGTCGCGCGCTACAGCGCCTTCTTCCTCGACAAAGGCATGCTGGCGCGGCCGGTGGAGCCGGCCGACTTCCTGCGCGGAGACCTGCTGCCGTGAAGACCCGGTTGCTGGTGGCCGGTGTTCTGGTCGGCGTGACGCTGTTGCCGCTGGGTCTGGTGAGCAGCTGGCAGTACCTGAGCGAGTCGCACCGCACCGCCGACGAGCGCAACGCCGAGCTGCGCTCGCTGGCGCAGGAAACCGCACGCGACCTTGGCGCTCGCGCCGACCGCATCCTCGACAACCTGCGGGCCGACGTGGCCATGCCCGGCCTGCCCGAGCTGCTGGAAAAGCCCGGCACGGCCGACCCGCTGTGGGCCAACCGGGTGCTGACGCTGGTGGCCTTGCGCGAGCCCTTGAACACCACCTCGGTCGGCCTGCTGGATGCGCAGGGCCGCAACATCGCCGACACCCAGGCGCCGCGCGTGGGCCGCAGCGAGGCCGACGAGGCCTATGTCAAAGAGGTGATGTCGCTGCGCTACCCGCAGCTGATGGGCCCGCTGACGCCGGGTTGGGACGACCACCCTGCGCTGTTTGCCGCGGCGCCGGTCAAGCGCGACGGCGCGGTGTTGGGCGTGCTGCGGCTGCGGCTGGAGGCCGGGTTGCTGGGGCAGGTGCTGGCCGAAAGCCTGAGCGCACATGGTGACGTGCATGGCATCGTCTTCGACGCGCAAGGCCACCTGTTTGCCGGCACCGACTCGCGTCTGGCTGGCCAACAGCGCCTGCCGCCCGAGTTCCACGTCGACACGTCCCCCGGTGCGCAAGAGCCCGACTGGGCCGGCCGCCATTGGCACGGCCATGTGCAACCGGTGCCCGGCACGCGCTGGCTGGTCATGGTCTACGAGCCCCAGCGCCAGTTCGAGGCGCCGCTGCATATGTTGTGGCGCGAGTGGCTGGGCTTCGTCGGGCTGCTGGCGCTGTTGGGCATGGGGGCGGTGTGGCTGATTGCTGCGATCCTGTCGCGCCCATTGGCGCGCCTGACCGACGCGGCTGAGGGCATTGCCGCAGGTGACCTGGGCCGGCGCGTAGCTGTGCGTGGCACCGAAGAGTTCCGCCGTCTCGGGCAGGCCTTCAATGCCATGAACGAGCGGCTGGGGCAGACGGTGCAGTCGCTGTCGGACGAACTCGCGCAGCGCCGGGCCGCCGAGGCCGCGTTGCGCGACAGCGAGGCGCGGCTGCAGCAATCGAATGTCGACCTCGAGCGCCAGGTGCGCGAGCGCACTGCCGATCTGGCCACTGCCAAGGAAGCGGCCGAGGCGGCGAGCCGTGCCAAGAGCGCGTTCCTGGCCAACATGAGCCACGAGATACGCACACCGATGAACGCGGTGATCGGCCTGACCCAGCTGCTGCACGACGACAGCCACGAGCCGGCTCAACGCGAGCGCCTGAAACGCGTGTTCGACGCCGCCCAGCATCTGATGGGGCTGATCAACGACGTGCTCGACCTGTCGCGCATCGAGGCCGGCAAGCTGTCGCTCGAAACGGTGGCCTTCGACCTCGCAGCGTTGGTCGACCGCATGCTGGGCATGATCGATTCGTCCGCCAAGGCCAAGGGCTTGCGCCTGCACAAGCAGCTCGAAGCAGGTCTGCCTCAGCGCCTGCTGGGTGACGAGCGTCGTCTCGGTCAGGTGCTGTTGAACTTCCTCGGCAACGCCGTCAAGTTCACCCACCACGGGGAGGTCGGGCTGGCGGTGTCGCAGGTGCGCGAAGATGAAGACGAGCGGGTCTGGCTGCGCTTCGAGGTGTGGGACAGCGGCATCGGCCTGACACCCGAGCAGCAGGTGCGTGTGTTCGACGCCTTCGAGCAGGCCGATGTGTCGACCACGCGGCGCTTCGGCGGGTCAGGCCTGGGCCTGACGATCAGCCGCGAGCTGTGCCAATTGATGGGCGGCCAGATTGGCGTGGCCAGCCAGCCGGGGCAGGGCAGCCGGTTCTGGATCCTGGTGCCGTTGCAGCGCCTGGTGACCGAAGTTGCCGAACGCGTGGCCGCCCGCCCATCGTCCACCGCGACGGCGACGGGCCTTCCGCGTTGGCAGCTACCGGGCAAGGTCCTGGTCGTCGAAGACAACCCGGTCAACCAGGAGGTCATCCAGGCCTTGCTGGCGCGCCACGGCCTGGTGGCCGACCTGGCCAGCGACGGCGCGGTGGCGGTCGCGATGGCGCAGCACGAGGCCTACCCGCTGGTGCTGATGGACATGCACATGCCGCTGATGGACGGCCTGGAGGCCACCCGCCGCATCCGCCGCCAGCCGCTGCACCAGCACACACCGATCATCGCAATGACCGCCAACGTCTACGAAGACGACCGCCAGCAGTGTCTGGACGCCGGCATGAACACCCACCTCGCCAAGCCGATTGACCCGAAGGCATTGGAGCAACTGCTGCGCGATTGGTTGGGCGCGCCGACGGCGCCGCTGGCGGATTGAACCAATTCAAAGTCGCCCGACGCACCCCGGAGCGCCGCAGCGGCAGGTCAGCCGCCCTTCATGGTGGGTCTCGCCGTAGTCGACGGTGATCTCTTCGCCCGGCCCGATCGCCCGCAGCGCATAGAACTCGATCCGGCCTTCGTGCACGCGCAGCTGGCCGTTGGGTTGACAGCTGTGGTTGGTGAAGCGCATCGGGTCGGTCGACTTCGCCAGGTCGATCGCCTTTTTCGACGAGATCTCGACGATCATGATGCGCTCGAGCGTGGCGGCGCGGCGTCGCGCTTCGGACACCGTGATCGACTCGCCGCGCACCTCGCCGATCTTGTGCCACTTGGGCACTGGCTCGAGCGCGAACACGCCAAAGCCGTCGATCGGGCTGCGGCGCACGGCCACCTCGAACTTTTGATAAGGCGGGTGGCCGGCGAGTGCGCCCATGGTTAGTGTCCTGTCCCGCAAATAACTGTCATTGCGACGGGCCGCAATGGGGATGATCGCGAGTCGACGGGCCGGGCAGATACCGGGTGGTATCTGCCCGGCTTGGCGGCGCTGCGAGCGCCCCATTTCGGCCCGCCCTTCGGGTTCGACCAGATGGCGCGCTCGCGCGCCCGGCCATCAGGGCAGATACGCTCGGTATCTGCCCAGCCGTCCGGCAACACGATCATCACCATCTGGTCGAATCTCAATGGCAGCTATTTGCGGGACAGGACACTCCGGCTCAGCCTCGCAGGCCGGTTTCGGCAACGTGTGCCGGCAGCGTCACGACCGGTTCAGGCTTCCAGCCCTTCTTGCGGTGCTCGGCCACCACGTTGGTGTAGATGCCGCCGCGCACATACCACTTGGCGGTGATGCGGGCGTAGCGCGGCTTGGTGACCTCGACGATCTTGGTCAGGATGTCGTTGGTGACCTTTTCGTGGAACGCGCCTTCATTCCGAAAGCTCCACATGTACATCTTCAGGCTTTTCAGCTCGATGCACAGCTTGTCGCAGACCATGTCGATCGTGAAGTGCGCGAAGTCCGGCTGGCCGGTCAGCGGGCAGTGGCAGGTGAACTCGGGGATCTGGAATTGAATCACGTAGTCCCGTTCCGGCGCCGGGTTCGGGAACACGAACAGTTCCTTCGACGGGGCGGTTGGCGGGTTCGGCGGCATCGGCCGCTGCTTCGGTTCGGCAGCGGCTGGCGTCTTGGACGTCTTGGTTTGGGGGGCGGTACGGGCCATGTCGGCGTTAGCCGCCTGAAGCGGCAACTAGGGAGGGTTCGGGAAGGGCGCGATGGTATCATCCCGGCCACTTTTGCGGCCCGGTTCTGGCCAAAATCCACTGATAAATCAATGACTTAGGGCGAAGGCTCGGCGGCTCCTGCCGGCCCTTCGCGCGGCCCTATTCCCCTTCATGCGGCTCAACCAGATCAAGCTGTCCGGCTTCAAGTCCTTCGCCGACCCGACCACCTTCCAGCTGCCTGGCCAGCGGGTCGGCGTGGTCGGACCGAATGGGTGCGGCAAGTCCAACATCATGGACGCGGTGCGCTGGGTGCTGGGCGAGTCGAAAGCCAGCGAACTGCGCGGCGAGTCGATGCAGGACGTGATCTTCAATGGCTCGGGTAACCGCAAGCCTTCGAGCCGTGCCAGCGTCGAGCTGGTCTTCAGCAACGAAGACGGCCGCGCCGGTGGCTCGTGGAACCAGTACAGCGAGATCGCCGTCAAGCGCGTGCTGACGCGCGACGGCACCTCCAGCTACTTCATCAACAACCAGCCGGTGCGTCGCCGCGACGTGCAGGACGTGTTCCTCGGCACCGGGCTCGGCCCTCGCGCCTACGCCATCATCGGCCAGGGCACGATCAGCCGGATCATCGAATCGAAGCCCGAGGAACTGCGGCTGTTCCTCGAAGAGGCCGCTGGCGTTTCCAAATACAAGGAACGCCGCCGCGAGACCGAGAACCGGCTGAAGGACACGCGCGAGAACCTGACCCGCGTCGACGACATCCTGCGCGAGCTGAACTCCAACCTCGACAAGCTCGAGCGCCAGGCCGAGGTCGCCTCCCAATACCGTGGCTTGCAAGAGCAGGGCAGGCTGAAGCTGCACCAGCTGTGGTTCCTGAAGCACCGCGATGCGGCGGCTGAAGAAGAGCGCGTCAGGCTCGCCTCGCTCGAAGCCACCAACGCGCTGGAAGCACGCTTGGCCGAGCTGCGCCACGTCGAGGCCGAGCTTGAAACGGTGCGCCAGGCGCATTACGCCGCGTCCGATGCGCTGCATGCGAAGCAGGGCGACCTGGCCCAGGCGCAGCTCGAGGTGAGCCGCCTGGAAGAGCGCATTCGCTATGTGGTCGAAGGCCGCCAACGTGCCGAAGCGCGCCTGGCCGACCTGCAGGCGCAGAACGCGCAGTGGGCGTCGCGCAAGGATGACGCCGAGGTCGAGCTGGAGACCATCGCCGAGCAGATTGCCGCGGCTGTAGAGCAGGCCGAGATCCTCGCGGCGCAGGCTGAAGAGCAGTCGATGTCGGCGCCGAACTTTGAAGATGGCGTGCGCGCCGCACAAGCCAAGGCCAACGAGCAGCGCACGCTGGTGACGCAAGTTCAGCAGCAGATCCAGGTGCTGGCGGCCGAGAGCCGCAACATCGACGAGCAGACCCGCACGCTGCGCACCCGCCGCGAGCGCCTGGCCACCGAGCGCCAGGGCCTGGCCGCGCCGGACATGGACCGCCTCGCGCAGCTGAAAGAAGACAGCGAAGCCGCTGACGCGGCGCGCGACGAGGCCGATGCCAGGCTGCACGAGTTGAGCGAGGAAGTGCCGCTGCTCGACGAGCAGCGCCGCAACCAGCACGACACCGTCAACCGCGAATCAGCCAAGCAATCCGACATCACCGCGCGGCTGGAGGCACTTCGCGCGCTGCAGGAAAAGGTGCAGACCGAGGGCAAGCTCAAGCCCTGGTTGGCCAAGCACGGGCTCGACGGCCTGCAAGGCCTGTGGACCAAGATCCACATCGAGCAAGGTTGGGAAGTGGCGCTCGAATCGGCGCTGCGCGAACGGCTGAGCGCGCTGTCGGTCGGCCGGCTCGACATCGTGCGCGCTTTCGCCGCCGACGCGCCGCCCGCCAAGCTGGCGTTCTACTCGCTGCCTCAAGCCGCGATCGCCAACACCCACCAGACGCTGTCGCGCCTGTCTGACCTGCTGCGCCTGAACGACGCCGGCATGAAGGCGCTGCTGAACGACTGGCTGGAGGGCGTCTACACCGCGCCCAGCCTGGACGAAGCGCTCGCGCAACGCAACCAGTTGACCCACGGCGAGGTCATCATGACCCGCGAGGGCCACGCGGTATCGCAGTTCGCGGTGACTTTCTACGCGCCCGACTCCGAGCAGGCCGGCATGCTGGCCCGGGCGCAAGAGATCGAAAGCCTGGAGCGCCAAAGCCGCGCCCAGGTGCTGATCGCCGACGAGGCGCGCACGCAGCTGGTTCGGCATGACGCGGCCTACACAGAAGCCTCGCAGCGCCTGGTGGTGACCCGCCGCGAAGCCGGCGAGACGCAAACGCGCGCGCACCAGCTGCACGTTGAGCTGCTACGCCTGAGCCAACAAGCCGAAGCCGCCAGCACCCGCCGCAACCAACTCGAAGACGAACTGGCCGAGGTCGATGGGCAGATGGAAGAGCTGTCGGAGCGCCGCGTCACCGGCGAGGCACGCTTTGAAGAGCTGGACATGCAGCTGGCCAACACGCAAGAGCGCCACGCCGAACTTGACGAAGCGGTGATCCAGGCCGAGAGACGCTTGAACGACGCGCGCGAACAGCTGCGTTCGCTCGAGCGCCAGGCACAGGAAGCGCAGTTCCAGGCCCGGGCGCTGGCGGCTCGTCGCGGCGAGCTGCAACGCGCGATCGAAACGGCGGCTACCCAAGTGCAGACCAACGCCCAGGCCGGCGAGCAGTTGCAGCTCGAACTCGGCAGCTTCAACGACCAGGCCGCACAAGCCGGCCTGCAGGACGCGCTGGCGATCAAGCTCGAAAAAGAACAGGCGTTGGCCGCGACCCGCAGCGAGTACGACGACCTGTCGGCCAAGCTGCGCACGGCCGACGAGCAGCGCCTGCAGTTCGAGCGCAGCCTCGACCCGCTGCGCGAGCGCATCACCAAGCTGCAGCTGGAAACGCAAGCAGCCCAACTGGGCGGTGCGCAGTACATGGAGCAGCTGACCGCGGCCGAGGTCAACTTCGAAGCCCTGGCGCAGACGATCACCGACGGCAACGTCAAGCTCTGGGGCCTGCAAGGCGAGATCGACCGCATCGGCCGCGAAGTTGCCGCGCTCGGCGCCGTCAATCTGGCCGCGCTGGACGAGCTGACCGCGGCGCGTGAGCGCAAGACCTTCCTCGATGCGCAGAACGCTGATCTGGACGACGCGATCAAGACGCTGGAGGACGCGATCCACAAGATCGACCTGGAAACGCGCGACCTGCTGATGAGCACTTTCAACCAGGTCAACGAAGGCTTCGGTCGCATGTTCCCCAGCCTGTTCGGTGGCGGCCAGGCCAAGCTGATCATGACCGGCGACGAGATCCTCGACTCCGGCGTGCAGGTGATGGCGCAGCCGCCGGGCAAGAAGAACTCGACCATCCACCTGCTGTCGGGCGGCGAGAAGGCGCTGACCGCGATTGCGCTGGTGTTCGCAATCTTCCTGCTGAACCCCGCGCCGTTCTGCTTGCTGGACGAGGTGGATGCACCGCTGGATGACGCCAACACCGAGCGTTATGCCAAGCTCGTCAACGAGATGTCCAAGGGTACGCAGTTCCTGTTCATCTCGCACAACAAGATCGCGATGGAAATGGCCGAGCAGCTGATCGGCGTGACGATGCAAGAGCAGGGCGTGTCGCGCATCGTGGCCGTCGACATGGAAGCGGCTGTTGGCATGGTGGAGGCAGCATGACTTTGACAGTGGCGCTGGCCATGCTGGCCGGCCTGGTGCTGATGGCCGTGGTGGTGCACGGCGCGTGGACTGCGCGGCGCGAAGCACCCCGACTGCCCCTGGTGCCAACCGGTGCTGAAACGACGCCACGCATGGAACCCACGCTCAGTGGCCAGCACGAACCGGACCTGGGCGACTCGCGTCCGTTGCCGACGGCCACGTTGCGCCGTCAGGCCCGCGTGGACGCGCTGATCGATGCGATTGCCACTGTCACGCCCGAGGCGCCGATCACTGGCGAGTTAGCGCTGCAGAACCTGCCCGGCAGCCGCCGTGCTGGCACCAAGCCCTTTCACATCGAAGGCCTGAATGCCGAGACCGGCGAGTGGGAAATGCCCCGCGCCGGCCACCGCTACGGCGAGTTCCAGGCGGGCCTGCAAATGGCCAACCGCCATGGGGCCGTCAACGAGATCGAGTACTCCGAGTTCGTGCAGAAGATCGAGACCTTTGCCGAGGCTCTGAGCGCGGCGGTCGACTTTCCTGACATGCTCGATGCGGTGGCCCGGGCCCGCGAGCTGGACGCCTTTGCGAGCCAGCATGACGCGCAATTGACGACGATCTTGCGCGCCAACTCGATCGCGTGGTCGGTCGGCTACATCCAGCAGGCCGCCAGCCGCCACGGCTTCGTGCCGGGTTCGGTGCCGGGGCGAATGGTGTTGCCGGCTGCGGAAGAGGGCGCACCACCTGTGCTGATCCTGGCTTTCGACCCGCAGGTGGCGTTGTCTGAAGACCCGGGTCACGCCGCACTGCGCGAGCTCATTCTGAGCCTCGATGTACCGCAGACACCGGAGTCTGCTGAGCCCTTTGCCGCGTGGCAGCACAGCGCCCGTCGCCTGGCTGATGACCTGGACGCGACGCTGGTCGACGACCAGGGCAGCCCGATCACACTGCACGCGTTCGCGGCCATTGGCCAGGAGCTGGACCGCCTGTACCGCGCGCTCGAATCGCGCGACCTCGCCGCCGGCAGCCCCGCCGCACGGCGCCTGTTCAGCTGATCGAAAAACAGCGTGGAGGCCGTATGCTGACGGCATGGCCACCGACCTGCTGCTCATCGCGCTGCTGATCGCAGGCGCGGCCTTCTTCTCCGTTGCCGAGATCTCGATGGCGGCGGCGCGCCGCCTTCAACTGCGCCGACTGGCCGACGAAGGCGATGGCCGCGCCGCGCGAGTGATCGCGGTGCAGGAAGCACCCGGCCACTATTTCACCGTGGTCCAGATCGGGCTCAACATGGTCGCCATCCTTGGCGGCATCGTTGGCGAAGGGGCGCTGACGCCGCACTTTGCCGCGCTTCTTGGCTTGGCGCTGGCGCCCGAGCGGGCGCAGACGATCGGCTTCGCGCTGTCGTTCCTGACCATCACCTCGCTGTTCATCGTGCTGGCCGATCTGGTGCCGCGCCGCCTGGGCATGAACGACCCCGAGCAACTGGCGATGCGCACCGTCGGCCCGATGAGCTTGCTGACCACGCTGTTGAAGCCGCTCGTCTGGGTCTTCAACGGCCTGTCGAACTCTTTGTCGCGTTTGTTGGGCTTGCCGCAAAAACGTGACGATCGGGTCACCCACCACGACATCCTGGCACTCACGGCTGCCGGCACGCTGGCCGGAGCCGTGGC
>Ga0307515_10006359_pt1 | contig 23646 bp, 4 predicted proteins | sample 17_EM_MG_FD_194513 | JGI IMG/M metagenome (GOLD analysis project Ga0307515, IMG submission 194513) | Populus trichocarpa ectomycorrhiza microbial communities from riparian zone in the Pacific Northwest, United States - 17_EM | ecosystem: Host-associated > Plants > Roots > Unclassified | place... | reverse complement strand
AATTAAGGAAGGCGATAAATAGAAGGCAGCCTTTAGGTTAAAGGAAGGACTATATAAACTATTAGTTATATAATTCGGGCTTATAAACGCACTAGTAATATTCTAAAAGTGTATTAATAATATATTAGGAGAATACTTAGATAAATTTGTTATGGTATATCTTAATAATATTATTATCTACTTAATAACTAAGGAAAAATATAGAGAATACGTTAAATAGGTTTTAAAGAGACTATAAGAAGAATAGATGCTAGTAGCAATTAAGAACTGCAAGTTCTTTACTAGGAAGACCAATTTTATCGGATTTATTATTAAACTAGGCTAACTTAGTATAGATCCGAAGAAGATTAAGGCTATAGTAAATTGGTAGGAACTAGAGAACATTATATAGTTAAGATTATTTTTAGGGTTTTGCAATTACTGCAGAAGGTTTATAACATAATAGTTAAAGAATATTAAGCTATTTACGCGGTTAATAAAGAAAAAAGAACTATAGGTATAGGGAAAGGAATAATAAGAACTATTTACGGAAGTTAAGAGGTTATTTACCTAGGAGCCAGTTCTTAAAATCTATTAACTAGGACTAGAGACGGTTATAAAAATAGATATATTAGACTTTGCATTAGGAGTATATTTTATATAAAGGCATCCAGATAGATGGCATCTAGTAGTATACTATAGTCGGAAGATAACACCACTAGAGTTAAACTATGACATTTATAATAAGGAGTTATTAGGTATAGTTATAGCACTAAAGAAATAAAGAGCGTTCTTATAAGGTATAGAAAAACTATTTATAATTAAGACGGATTATAAGAACTTAATAGGATTCCTAATAATAAAGGAACTTAACTAAAGATAGGTTAGATAGGCAGAGATACTTATAGAATACTATTTTAAGATTTAGTATACTAAGGGTATAGATAACACGTAAGCCAATGCGTTAAGTTAAAAGGCTAAACTATAAAATAATAAGAAGCCATTAGGGGCTTTATTGCGAAAGGATATAAATAGGTTAATTAGGTATAATTATCTGAAAATTATAGCAACTTATAAAGATAAACTAGATAGAGTTTACGAGTTACTAGAGAGCTTTTAAGTATAAAGAATTCTAAAAGTATAGCTAGAAGATCTATAGGTGGATATATACGAAAACTAAGAAGTAAAGTATATCTTAAGAAGCGTAGCAGAGTAATTTATAGAAGAATTCTATAAAGGACTAACTTAAGGATATAATAGAGCTATAGGCTTAGTATTAAGACTCTAGGAGGAGTATATTATTAATAGGATTTAGGGTATAGCACGGAAAGTTATAAGGGAGTATCTAGATTACTAAAGGAATAAACTAATAAGGTATAAGCTATATGGAGGGCTATAACCTATTAAAATACCAGAGAGACTATAGGAGGTTATATTATAGGACTTTATTATTAAGTTGCTAAAATTAAGAGATCTTATTATAGGATAAGATTATAATACGATCTTAGTAATAGTAGATAAGCTTACGAAGTGGGGATACTTTATAGCCTATACAGAAGAAATCTTAGTAGAAGATATTGCTAAAATCTATATTAAAGAAGTGTTTATAAGATATAGAGCACTAAGTAAGATTATATTAGATAGGGATTTAAGATTTATAGCAGTATTCTAGGAGGTATTCTTGGCGAAGTAAGGAGTTTAAGTAGTAACTTTTACCGTATATTATCCGCAGACAGACGGTTAAATAAAAAGATTAAATTAGACACTGGAGCAGTATCTAAGGCACTATATTAATTACGTATAGAATAATTGGGTATTGTTATTACTAGTTATATAGTTTATATATAATGCAATACCATAGGAAGAAATAGGTACTTTACTATTTAAGGCGAATTACGGGTATAAGCTAAGAACATTATTATTACTACGTTAAGTAAAGAAGATAAGTAGCATAGCTAAGTAGAGAATAGAGACTTTAATAAATCTTTATAAGAACCTTATAGAAACAGCTAAGGTAGTATAGCAAAGAATAAAGAAATATTATAACGCTAAGAGATCTAAAGGACTAGATCTTAAGGAGGGGGATAAAGTGTGGCTACTATACAAAAATTTTAAAAGTTAATAACTAAGTAAGAAGTTAAACTACGTTAGACTAGGACCTTTTAAAATTACGTAAAGAATTTTACTGGTTACGTTTAAGTTAAACCTATTAGCTAGAATAAAAATCTACCTAGTATAGTATATTGTAATGCCAGAGCTAGTATACGGGAATATTAAGTTACTAGTTTATAAAGTAGACACGTATAGAGGGTAAGAAGAAGATAAATAGTAAGTTTTAAAGATTGTTAGTTATAAGGACATTAACAATAAAATATAGTATAAAGTAAAGTGGATAGGCTATAATAAGACTACCTAGGAACTACTAGAGAATCTAAAGAACGTTATAGGAAAGGTATAGGAGTATTAGAAGAAAATAGGTTAGGTAATATTAATAAAGAAGGATCGCTAAAGAACAAGTTACCTAAGGGGGACCTAGGAAGAGCGACTGCTAAGCTACTTAGAGTTATTTCCTTTATAGGAAGAAATTTAGTTCTCTTATTACTAAGTTCCTGTAGACCTTATTCTATAAGTTTCCACTCCTTAAAATAAACCTTTTTACGAACTTTCTTAAGACGAAGAAGATAGGTAAACGCTACGATCTAAGTATTTAGGGCCTTTTACTCCGCATTATAAGAACATTTAAGCTTAGTAAGAGCCTATAACAGCTTACTATTAAGCTTTATAGCGGTAGATTAAATACGAGACCCTATAATAAATTACTTAGGGAACTTAACAACTATTAAGAGTAATAGGGCGCGTATATTTAGCGTTAGAGATAGAGCAAACGTTATAGGATAATTAAATATTCGCTTTAGTGCACTTTAAACAAGAGGATAATTACTAGGAGGAAGGACTTGCTAATATAATATAAACTAACCCCTCTTTTATATAACGGGAATACGGAGATAGTATTATCTTATTAAGCGATAGTATGCTCGCAATAGTATAAGTATAATGCTGCGCTTATAAAGATAAAGGAGGTTTTAAGACCTTAGGAGATATAATAAGTAATAATGTTAACTAAATTGATTAGATGGATATTACACCTCTAGTAAATAACTTAGAGATATTAGGAATCTTTAAGGATAAAGATAGAGAGAAGGGAGATAGTGTTACGGACGCTTTAAGTATAATATTATAACTACTTAAAGAGGAGTTAGAAAAAGCTAGTTAGTTAATAAAAATATAGTCTAGAATAGAACTGGTAGAACTATATAATAAAGAATGGTAAGTAAGTTATATAATGTTATACGTAGTATATATAGTGTATAAGAGGAATGTATATATAATATGTATAATATATATATTACGTATAAGAAGGATTTTATAGGAGTATAGTTATATATTTAAGGACCCTTAATCCCTACCTAGATAGTTCCTTCCTTATAGTAATTCTCAGAATATAATTAGAGTTAATCTATTGGGCAACCACTCCACCAGTTGTTATTACGTTGTTAACTTTTGTATTTGCATTTCCTATACACCTAGCCTAATAACGAGCCCATCGTAGTACCTGCTACAAGGTTCCATTACATTAGTTATTACGTCCTTAAGGTCTATATACTCCTAGTAAGCTACCTTTATTACCTTATTATCGCTACTAATAGTCTAATTATCTTAATCCTTAGATTCTACCGCTTAGTAGAATTAATGCGCGAGTACTTTCTCCGCTAACTACTAGCTTACTATACCGTTTTTGTCCTAATCTAATTTATAGAGTTAATTTTATTCTTTATCTAACTTTTATATACCTTAGAGTCCTCTTAACTTAGGTTCTTATAGCTAATAGCTTACGCTATACTTAGTGTCTTTATAAATTTAGTATACGTAATTATAGTAAAACGTAAAACTTCTAATTAAACATTCTTTTGTTCCTTGCAGTATATTATTATCCCTCTATATATATATATCGTCTGCTAGTCTAGTTCCCTTTACCGCGTGGTTACTCTAACTACCTCTATAGTCTCTAGCGAAATAACCTTATTTTCTATAATTTATATAAGCTCTATTTTTAAACCACTTTTTTTACTATAGAGTCTACCTAAACATCTTCTACTATTAAGATCCCTAGTTTGGCCTCTGCTCCTTAGACCTTTAATTACTTAATCCTTATCCTTTAGGTTTCTATAATTTCTTTTATCTTCTTAACTCTTGTGTTTTACTAAGGTCTATTAGCTCCGGGCTATACTATAGTTTTTAACTCTATTTTAGTTATTGCGTACTCTACACCTTATATAACTATAGAACTCTATTCTACCCTTTTTCGGCTTACTCCCTCTAATAGATCCTATTATTAATTTTAATTACTTAATTAATTAGTTCTCTAAGGTTATCTATATCTTCTGTTAGAATAATTACGTCCTAGACTTTTACTTTAAGTCCCTATTTATACTATACTATAAGCGCCTTATTATTCCATTTAACCTATATAGCTAGTATTTAAAACTACGTTATATAGTTAATTACTAAAGTTTACTATATTAGGTTCTGAAGCTTCCTTTCCGCTATAGTTACTGCCTTTAGGTCCCTAAATATCTATATTAGTTATTTCACGAATCCTACCTAACTAGAGAATATATATCGTATATTATAGTTAGTAGTAGTTATACCATTACTCTATATCTCCGTAAGGTAGGGTTTAAACTATTCTAGTACCCTCCCTAATAAGAATAATCCTATATACGCTACCTAATCTATAATTATTGCTAGTTTTACTCCTTCTTATATAACCTTAAAGTGCATCTAAGTAAGGAACCCCTTAAGCTTTAACTTTTCTCCTAAGAATCGCTTAATTAATAGTAGTTTAACCTTAGCCGCCCTAATGCCGTAAATCTTCTCTTTAAGTATCCTATTGTTATCTAATAATTAATTAACTATTTCCTATAACTACCCTCTTATAACTATCTATAAATTATTATTAGTTATACTAGTATCTCCACCTAATTATAAGGTTGTTGCTGCCGTTAATAGCGTTATAACTAGTGCTTTTAGTGGCATATTATTTGACTTCTTTTATTATAACTATAGTAGTAATTATATAACGGAACCTTATAGGAAATACTATGGTAGGCTTATTATTGGGCTAGGTATATAGGTATAGAATAGTTAATAATATATAATATAACTAGTGGAGTAGTTACCTAATAGATTAACTCTAATTATATTCTAAGAATTACTATAAGGAAGGAACTATCTAAGGTAGGGACTAAGGTCCTTTAAATACACAACCATACTCCTAAGAAATCCTTCTTATATATAAGGTATATAAGGTACGTAAGTATATAAGGTACATTCGCTTTATTTACTATATATAGGTTATATAACTCCCTTACTATTCCTTATTAAATAGTTCTACTAGCTCTATTCTAGACTATACCCTTATTACCTAACTAGCTTCTTTTAACTCCTCTTTAAGTAGTCGTAGTATTGTACTTAAAGCGTCCGTAACAATTATTACTAGTAAAAAATAGGGAGAAATAGGAAAGGCGTTACTATATACTATATAATGGCCTAAATACCCCTACTAGTATTAAATATATATAGCTAGATTATACGGTACTAATTTATACTAGAAAATGTTATATTATCTATACTGTTAGGAAAAAGGCTAAGGGAGGGGAGGTTGTTAAATCTACTATAGTAACTTATTCCTTTCCTATTCTTTCTTTAAAGTAATAAGATAACTACACCTATTTAGAAGGCTAGAGTACTTACTAGCTTTTAGCTTAAGTAAGTGTTTAAAAGGAATTAGTTAAATAGCTACCTATATTTCTATAATTGCGTTCTTGTTTCTTAGCTTCTTATAGGCCTTTTATTTAGCTAGCTAGGTTTCCTATAGCGCGGTAGCTATAGTAATAGAGGTAAAGGCGTCTATTTTAGGTAAGGGTCTTAATATAGAGTATAGGGAGCTATTACTACGTATTTATATAGAGCTTAGGTAACAATTAAGCGGCGTTAATTAATAAATCTTGGTGGTAACAAAAGTATATACACGTCCGTTTAACTATATAGTAGCCTATAGGGCATACTAGAGTAGGGGGGGTATTGGTAAATATTGTATTTATATAGCTTTTACTAGTAAAATATAAGGGGGTGATATAAGCGGGCTAACCGCCCTCCCTATAAGTTTTGGTGGCATTATAGTAGCGTCCCGCTAAAATGCTGCTAATATAGTTATAATGCCACTAAAACTTATAGGGAGGGCGGTTGGCCCGCTTATATTACCCCCTTATATTTTACTAGTAAAAGCTATATAAATGCAATGTTTACTAATACCCCCCCTACCCTAGCATGCCCCGTAGGCTGCTGTACGGTTAAACGGACGTATACGTACTTTTGTTACCGCCAAGATTTATTAATTAACGCCGCTTAATTATTACCTAAGCTTTATATAAATACGTAGCAATAGCTCCCTACGCTTTATACTAAAACCCTTACCTAAAATAGACACCTTTATCTCTATTACCCTAGCCGCTATATTATAGGAAACCTAGCTAGCTAAATAAAAAGCCTATAAGAAGCTAAGAAACAAAAACGCGATTATAAAAATATAGGTAGCTATTTAACCAATCCCTTCTAAATACTTACTTAAGTTAGAAGTTAGTAAGTACTCTAGCCTTCTAAATAGGTATAGTTATCTTATTACTTTAAAGAAAGAATAGAAAAGGAATAAGTTACTATAGTAGATTTAATAACCTCCCCTCCCTTAGCCTTTTTCCTAACAGTATAGATAATATAACATTTTCTAGTATAAATTAGTACCGTATAATCTGGCCATATATATTTAATACTAGTAGGGGTATTTAGGCCATTATATAGTATACGGTAACGCCTTTCCTATTTCTCCCTATTTTTTACTAGTAATAATAGTATAGAAAGGTCTAAACACCCCTACTAGCGTTAAATGTATATAGCTAGATTATACGGTATTATAGGACCTACTAAATACAATAATATAACCGTATAGTGGCGTATCTTAGAGTTCTTCGGTATTAAAGCGCCTGGGATATTTATTTACTATCTACCTACTCTTCTCCTAAGGTAACCCTCCCTCTTAAGTCCTTATTTAAATTACCTTTATAACTTTTAAATAAATTACTATTACTATAGTAGCCACTGCAGTAATAGAGACACCCTATATTTTAGTAAGTAGTTAATCTACTATAGTCTAAAATCTTAATTATTAGAAATTTAGGGCGTCTGCCACTATAGTAGCAAAGGCACCCTAAGTTTAACACTACGCTAAGTATTATAACTTTCCTCTAGTGACTAAGTAACCTTAAATCTTATTAGGCTAGCTCTAAATTAATATAACCATAGAACTTACTATACTACTGTGCCGTAAGGACTTTTAGTTATAATCTTATAAATTTATTTAAAATATAAACCCCTTCCTAAATCTTATGATGGAATATTTCTACGTGTAATACTATGCTAAGGGTTATAATGTAGATTACTTAGATATGGCTTTACTGCGATATAACGGCTCTACGCTGATTAATTAATCTATAGCTCTAAAATCTAGATCTATAACACTAAAAACAAGCTCTAAGCTACTGATTTTATACTGGCAGAACGAAACTTGGCAAAAGATTTGGGTAGTAAAGTTACTGCTAAGTGTTACTGCCCGGATCCTGGCCGCCTTATCTAAGCCTTATACGGTTGCGCGTATAAAGTCATTACCCTTAGGTTATATCTACGAAGCTAGTTAAGCCTAAATTATAATCACGTCGCCCAAAATCCTATTATACCCCTAAGGGGTGCGAAATCGGAGGTCGAAAATGAGGAGGAAAAGGAGGTAGTAGGCGTCGTGATGCATCCGCCTTGGTACGACCTCTTAAGGCTCCTTCTATCGGAAGGCTATTCGTTAACTATACTATTAATGGCTTTAGTAATATAATAGAGGCTTCGCGGAAGTTGGAAGACTTTATACTCGGTAATTAAAAAGAGGTAGAGCTAAAGGACAGGTTGCCGTAATCGCATTAAGCGGTGACTTAAAAGGAGGTAATTGCGTATATATAAGTTAAATATACCTTAATTTTATTCCTTATTAAGATGCCTTCTTCTTAAATTTCTTACAAGCCTCTTATATACCCTAATTAGTAACTTCCTGCTTAGTTGTTTACTTTAATTAATATAATTCTTATATATAACCTAGATTCTAAAGCTTCTTAGTTACCTATAGAAGTTGCGACTTCTCTACTAATTAATAAGCTAACGCCTATGCCTATAGCCGTGCCTACGCCTACCCCTATAGGCTTCTTTATTAATCTTACTAAGAAAGACTCCTTAATTGGCAGCCTATACAGTAAATATCAGTTACCTCCGCTAAAGACTTTAAGGGAGAGCTTATTTAGAGATAGCGGCGTTAAGTATATTAATCTAAGTACTAAGGAAGAGATTGCAATTTCCTTAGGCGATTACTCTATACTAAAGTCTTCCTTACTAAATCCTCCCTCTACTGAATGGGTTTATATTAACCTTATAATTAAAGACTTAGAAGCCACCACTTATTTTTAACACCTCTTCTTTAGGGTTAGTAGATAGGTATTTAATTAGATCTTACGGTAGACAAACTATAATATTCTCATCTATATTAATAGGATTTTATAAGTTAACTTCCTTACCTAGTTCCCCTCCTTCCCCTTTATTCTTTATAGAAGTAGTAGTAAGCCAAAGAATACGCCTCCTTAAAGTTATTTAAGCTTAGAAAACAACTCTAAGTTAGTATATACTAAGTTAGAAGGTTCTAACCACAAGGTAGAGGAGAATAATTATAAGGAGGATCCTGACTTTACCTTTACCGGATCTATTAACTTTTTCTTTAAGCCACCAGTTACCTAATCCTCCCTTAGATTACCCCTATAACTTATTCCTTCCGTAAATACTATTCTTAATACACTTATAAGCTATATAACCTTTGCCAAAGCTTCTACTATACCTATAGTAGGCCCTAGTATACCCGCGATTAAGCAATACCTCTTAGCAGAGTTCTCCTTACCCCCCCCTAAGAGAGCAAATCACTTAATATTATAAGCGACACTATAGTAGACCCTATAGTTATTAATATAGAAGTATATTCCCGCTAAAATCGACAATCTATAGTACTCTCGTGGTCGCAATTAAGAACTTTAACTATAGCGCCTCCTTCTCTCCCTTTAGGTGCAGGAATTTAAAATACTTAAAGCTCTTAAGGAAGCTTTACCCTAGACGTAAGAGCCTAAGCTTCTACTGTACCAAGGGGTAGGCCTTTAAGTAATTAAGAAAAGCTTATCATTACCTAAATCTACGTCTCTTTAGCTAATTAATATAGCGAAGGCCAGATAAAGTTCTTTACTATAGTAGTCGGCCAATTAAGTACTCAGATAGGTTGTAGTTAATCCCCTTAATCTACCACCTCTAATATAAAGACTATGGAGGCTGCTTAACGGGCCTAGCTTTACGAAGTAGGATTAGAAACTAAAATACAAAGTAATAATTAGGTAATCGCGATAGATTAATAGATTTAAATCGTTAATAGCTATAAGGAGAGAGTTGATGCATATTAAGCCGCTATAAATACTCTAAAGAAGAAGTATACCCTATCTGTTACCTAACGTAATCTACTCTACTAGAGCTTTAATAAGAAGCGAGCAGCAGATATAGGCCTTATTAAGAGTCTTCCTAAATTATAAGAGTGGCTGGCTAACTCTCTTTGTATAGTTAGTAAGCCTACGCCTATATATATAAAGCCGCAGCGCTAAAGGCGTAGTAGATTTAAAGATGTAGAAGCTATTGCGAGTATTAAAGCTAGTAAGGCATTCTTAACCTATATAGCTACCCTTACTAGGCTAAGTAATAGCAATAGTAGCAGAGGTAGAGGAAGCTTAGAGCCTCTATAAAAAAGGCTTAAAATAATAAAGGAACGTTAAGATTAACTACTTAGTATAGTAAAGGAGCTGCTTAATTAAGTACGGGAGGCTGCTATCTCTTCTATACGCCTAACTCTACTAATATAAGATCTACCTTTACGAAGTATTAAACGGAGTCCTTCTACTGCCTCTTTTACTACCGCGACTTTAGGGCTTTAAGAGTATTAGTATTAAACTCTATAAGTTAAATTTAGATTGTATACAACTATAGCGTTAATGACTTTTAAGAAGTATTATAGTGGAGGAGGCATTTTGCAATATTGCGACTATAGGGGGGAGGGGACTTAATTTTTGATTCTTTCTGCTTCTTATAGTAAAAACTTTAATTTAGGTAGTAATTCTATAGAAAAGATAGTTGCTTATATATTTAAATTAAATTAAGAGACAAGAGCTCCCTTTATATACGTTTTATATATAATTACGGTCGCATACAATTATAGAGTTAATTTTTACTTATTGTAATATTGTCAGATAACTTATATAGAGCTATTCATTGATGAAATAGGTTGATTGATTGATGATCTTAATCGTGTCTCTTGATCGTTAATTGACCTAGGGCCCCTGGGCTTAGACGAAGATATTTACAATACACGTGACCCGTGCACGTGACCAGTGCACGTCCTACGCCACCGAGAATACAGATTATCTAACATACCCCCTTAGTTTCGACCTGGTTGAGGACGAAGCTAGCCACCTTCTTGTGTCCGTTAATGCGTTAATTGAGCTATAATCTCATCTAAATCCTTCCGTCTCGCTCTAATCTTCTCCCTTAGGTCCTCTAATTGCTTCTCCTTATTTAGCTGCTCCTTAATATCTACTATTCCGATCATATTAACGAAGCTTTAAAACCTCTACTTGGGCAGGGCCTTCGTAAGTCTATTGGCGATCATCTCCTTTATCACTGTCTATTGAAATAGCACTCGTCTCATTACGTATTCTTAACGCAACTAGTGTTAATAAATATTGACGTATTAGAGCTTTGTAATCAGCTTTGCCGTGTCTTCTATAATTAGTTAGAGTATCTAGGTGTTATTATAGTTGATAATTAAGGGCTTGTTTAGCCTTAACGTCATTATTTTAAGTAGCCTGCTAATAAAGATAGCTTCCTTTACTATCTGTGATAGGGCTAATAACTCAGCTTCTGTGCTTAATATTGTAACTATACCCTGCTTATTTACTCTCTAGGCGATCGGTCCCCTAAATAGCTTTATAATGTATCCTTACAAGCTCTTTCTGTTAACGAAATTGTCTGTAAATAATACGTCGCTAGCACAGATAAATAATTGCGCTTTACCTCTACCGTCTCCGTTATCTCGTCCTTTATCACGTATTCCTTTGTCTTTCCCTCTACCGTTTATTCCTTCCTTATCTCCTCTATAGTAGATTGCTCTGCTCCTCGTGCTATATAGGTACTAGATAACTTTGTCTACTACCTAATAGTACTTTTAGCTTAGGTCCTAATTAAACCTTACTAGCTGTAATACTGCAAAGGTAATATCCGGACGCGTTGTAGTGGCTATATAAAGTACTAAACCTAGTTTTCTCTAATATAGTATTATAGAAGCTGGTAGGGATATAAGACGGACTAATAGGTCTGTATTGGGGGACGGACGCGTTAGACGGATTAATTGGTAATTAGTAGGGAGGAGTTCTAATTCTGCCATAGGAGTATCTAAAAGACGCCCTTTAAGATCTATCTTATACTAATTAGCTATCTTCTTAATATAGGCTTCCTGGGATAGCCACAGGAGCCTCTAGCTACGATTGCGTAGTATATAAATTCCTAGGAACCATTTTAGCTCTCTAAGGGTACTTATCTGGTATTCCTTGCTCAGCTCCTTAATCGCTTCTTAAGCTTTCTTCTTATCTATCTTTTGGTAGTAGAAGACAATATCGTCGACATAGAAGAAGACAACTATTCTACCTTTTAGCATAACATACGGCTCCTGGGGTACTTCTTTAAAACCCAATTCGTTTAATAAGCTCGTGAGATTCTTCTGCTATAACAGTAGTGATCGTCGTAGTCTATATAGGGCTTTTCTTAAGCGTAGTACTTTGTCTGTCTTTCCTTTATTAAACCCTAGCGGTAGCTTTATATAGATGACCTTGTTAAGATCATAATAGATAAACGCATTAACTATATCTATCTGTGTTATCTCTAGGTCGAATTTTATAGTGATCGCTATAAGGGTTTAGAAGGTCGTACTAGCTAATATAGTAGCTCTTATAGGTAGGTCTCCTAGGGCCTGTTAATTTCCGCAGACTATTAAGCGTGCCTTGCATTTCTAGAGAAATCCGTACTTATCCGTCTTATAGATAAACACCTATATTAAGCTAAGGACCTACTATCCCTTTACGTGCTTCTTATCTGTTTCTTAAAACGACCTTATTTAATAATAAGATTGGAGATAGGCTTGTTGAGCCTCTTAAAACTAATCTTAAAGAGGATGCGTATTAAGGTTGTGGATTAACTAAGGTAGCGGAGGTAAGTTCTTCCTATATAATCTAACATTACGTATTCTACCTAATTTCAGCTTACTGTTATTAAGTTAACTATTAAGGTTAAACTTCCTTCCTACTAAGAAGGCGCCGTAATAGGCTAAAGTAATCCTTTTAGTAATAAAGTCTTTAAACCTATAATCGCCGGCTTCCTTAAATAAGTCTTTAACCAAGTCGTTAAACACCCCCTAAGTGTAAAACCTATCTCCTACTTAGTTAATAATGTCCTAATTAGTATCTTGTATCTCTAACTTTATAGAATACTTAATGTAAAAGGCATATAGAGATTCTTTATCTTCTTTTGTTAGAGGTGGCGTATAATACGCGTCTTTAAGAGCTCTTGTAAGCTTAAGATCTGCTAACTTATTAAAGGCTTAAACTAGCTTATTATTGACGTTATTGTCTTCCTCTTAACTTAACGGTTTAAGTACTTTTTTATTTTCTTCTAGAAGAACCTTATTCTTAGTTAGGGTATTAGGGAGTTAAATCTTCTCAATTAGCGTGTCTAACTTAGCGTGTAGGTCCTTTAAGATGTCCGTTCGCTTACCGTCAAAGAACGTCTTCTTATTAAAGATAACGTCCCTAGTAGAGATAATGATACCTTTATATGGGACCCAGATCCTGTAGATATTAGTAGAGTTATAGCTAACGAGGTAGCCAATATGGGCTTACGGATCTAGCTTGCTCAGCCTTTTCTTCTTTAGCTAGGCGTCTGATATTATCGCGTACGCCTTATAGCCGTAGGCTTTTAGGTGCGCTAGTTACGGCTTTCTTAACCTATTGGCTAGGAAGGTATAGAACTTCTTATATAGCGATTTCTAACTATTGCTTTTTAGTAGCGTTTGATTTTGAAGGTATACTATATAGTTAACTATCTCGTTCCATAGGTCGTGTAGTAGATTAATAGCAATTCTTATTACTTATAATCTCTTAATAATTACACCCCCTAAGCGTTCGGCGGTACTGTTTTAAGCTTAGGTATATAGCGCTAAAGGCTTAAATATAATTCCTTAAGTCCGTAGCCATTTAAGGGTTCTCCTTCTCCCTAGCTCGTTGTCTGATCTAATAGTGTTAACCTTAAGGTTATATCTTAGACGAATCTATTAGGTGAAATCTTTAAGCACTTATAGTATCTCCTTCTCTTTACTATGCGTTGTTATAAAATACGGGAAGGTTCTTCCTAAGAAGGTATTATAGATAAATATAACTTATATAAATCTAGTATATGCTTCCTTAAGGTTAGTCTAGTTAATATAGAGGTTAAGATAGGGTTTATTAATTTTCTATTTTAAGAACCTTTATAAGACCTAATGCTTAATTTTAGCGAGACTGCAATGTTAATATTCCGTTATCTTTAGGCCTTAAAGCTTAACTTCTAAGGCGTTAAAACCTAAATAATAAAGGCTTATAGGTCCTGGATAACCTAGACGCAAATGCTATAAATATATATCTCCTTTTAAATCTAGATAAGCGTCTCTTAATAATGCTCTGTGCTTCCGTTAACATAGTAGTCGGCTTATATTAAACGCTAATAGACTTTCTAGTTGGATGTATTTAATAGTCTATTATCTGTAACGTTCTTCCATTTAATATAGGATTATATTATCCTTCTAAACTAGAAGATTATTATCTCCTTTATTGTCTTAGTAGTACCCTTATTTTTAAAGTAGATGGAATAATATAAGGTTTATATTAAAGTCCGTATAAAAAGCAACGTCCTTAAGATATAGGATTCCCTTACTCTTGTCTAGTTTTGTGACTTAGATAGTGACGTCGCTGTAACCTAGTATAGGCGCTTCTAAGCTGCCGGCGATAACGTATTTATATCTTAAAGCTTTCTTAAAGTTATAGAAATAAAAGAGGTTATTAAAGATATAGAGAGTGGTTCCTAAGTTAAGAATAGTTAATAGCTTTAGTGGATGGAGTTAACCGGTATAATACGATTCTAGGAATATCGCATTAGCTTCTCCCTTAATCTTAACTTCCTAACTCTTATCCTGTTATTATTAAGCCTTATCTTCCTATTCTTTAAGTCTAATCTTTGCAACTTAGTTAGTGAGATTCTTATTCTTTTCTACCTTCTTTAGTGCCCTATTAATGCGCGCATCTCCTATTATAACTCCTATAGGTCTTTTATCTTTAAATAAATACTAATAGTCCCGTAGGGAGTGTCCTTATATTCCGCACGCTAAGTACTTAAGTATTGGCTTCTTATAGGACGTTTCCTTATCTATTAGTGTCCCGGCTCTCTTTAAGCGTCTATTATATGCTAAGGCTCTTCCTTTTTATAAACCTTTAGTAGTATTAGAGTGATCCTTAATAGCTTACTCTGTGAAGTCTATATTAAAGGTACTCCCTCTTATAGTAGTATTAGCTTTCTTTAAGGGTATTCTAAGTCCTTCTTACAGCTCCTTTACTACTCTGCGGTATTCGGAAGATCTTAACTTCTGTAGGTTATTTGACTTAGTAGTATACTTTATATAGTAGGTGTCGCTAAAAGGTTAAATAACTTCTGCTAAATCTTAAAGCCAGATTCTATTAGATATTTAAGGGATCTTATACTTCTCTCCTAGTACTATTACATATTCCCATTAATCTAACTACTAATTTAATTTTAATAAGTGTTTAAACCCCTTAAGGGCTTCTGTATACTAGTGTTGTAACTTCTTCCTAATAAATAATAAGGTAGGTTCTATATTCTCCTTTAATTAGGATAGCTATTCTTTAACTATTAAGGAAGGGTTAAGCAGTAGCTTCTTCTAAATTAATACCGTGGTTGTAATTTAGGTGCGTATCTGTTGCAGATACTCTTCCTATTTTAGGAAGTACTTTATATCCTAGTTATAGTATCATCTGCTGTTCTTGTACGCTTTCTGTTAATTTAACGAGAGCTATATATATAAGGTTACATTCTCATTAAAATCTATAACCTTTGGATAAGGTGGTTTTTTAAGTAGACCTTCTTAAGGTGCTTCTGTAGCTGGGTTAATATAGGCCTAAATTTGCTAATCTACGAGGGCTCGGAGTTGCTATAGCCATTGTTCCCAGTCTTCTGGCTTATTAAGGATGATCGTGTTTAATGAGATAGTCGGTAGAGTCATTTAACTGATAGGTAAAGGAGGAATTGAGATGGTATTTTGTTATCAGGATCGTCCTTGTTATTAGGCTCGTCCTTATCATCAGGATCGTCCTTGTCGTCAGGATCGTCCTTTGACGATTGAGGTGGAATCTCGTGGAATCTCGTGGAATCTCATGGAATCTCGTCCTGTGACAATTGAGGTAGGATTTCGATTAGGGTCGTCTTGTGACGATGAGGTGTCAGAGTCTGACGATAAGGTAGAATTTCTTTAAATGATTGAGTAATAGCTGAATAGCTTCTTGTGTCGGCGGACCGGGCTTATAACTGTTAGATAACTCATATAGAGCTATTTATTGATGAAATGGGTTGATCGATTGATGATCTTGATCGTGTCTCTTGATCGTTGATTGACCTAGGGCCCCTGGGCTTAGACGAAGATATTTACAATACACGTGACCCGTGCACGTAACCAGTGCACGTCCTACGCCACTGAGAATACAGATTATCTAACAAATATTCTAATTAAAGTTAAATATTAACTAAAAGCAATCTATAATTTATACCATCTTTTAAATATATGTATTAGGTTTATATTAAGCAGCTCTAAAAGCTAGAACATAAGAAGATAGATATAGTGGGAAAAAGGTATAAGATTTTAAAAAAAATCTAACTCTTCTTAGGTAGCTTTAAATACTCCTTAATTATTAGTGGAGCTATTTAATACTAACTATTTACTACCGTATGTTTCCTTATACATATATAGTAATTAGTTAGTAAAATTGCAACCTTAAATATTATTACGGAGTGAGTATAAGCGACGATAATATATAGCAAAGTAGATATTATTAAGCTATATACATAAACTATATAATAAGGTTAAGACGTTATGTAAGGAAAGAAGATAGGAAAACGGGAAGAATGGGTATATATTGTTAACTTAGTTGCTTAGTTAATATATATATAGAGTAAAATAGGGTTTAGGTCGTGGTCCTAGTAGAACTTAATAAAATTTAGTAGAACTTAGCAGAATATGGTAGAATGCCGTAAATTGCCATTAGATTGCTATTAGATTGCCGTTAAATTGCTATTTCGCGGTTAGTCTTTAATTACTAAGTTAGTAGAAATAGGTAGATGTGTATAAGGTATTACGGGGTTGTCCTATAATAGTACCCCCCCTTTAAACTTAAGCTTCTGCAAGATAGGGCTATATTAGTTCTAGGTAAAGTTTATAAAAGTCTTTTATAGCTTATATAAGTCCTATAGAGTTAACGGGGTCCTATAAGGGCTTAGTAAAGCCTCTTTATTTTATAAGGTATATATACTAGCGTTTCCGTTTATTATACTTAATATTATTAATTCTTTTAATAAAGTACTTATTCTTACTATCTACTTTAATTAGTAGGGGAGGGTCTTATATCTGTTTAGGTAGGGCGTTTAATATAGGGGTAGTAAGGTAGAGAACTAACATATAGAATATAGAGTGGATTTTAACCGTATTGGGGAGCTTTAACTAGTAGGCGTAAGAGGAAACGACTTTCTTAATCTTATAAGGGCCAGCGTTCTTTTAATTAAGCTTCTTAGTAAGGCGTTTTATATTTAGATTTCTTATATCTAGCTAAATAAAGTTACTAATTTAGTAGGCTAGTGCTAGGGTTTATTTCTTATTCGCTATAGCTTATTAGCAAAATGTTTGTGCCTTTTAATAGTACTAATAGCTCCTAATAGCTCCTATTAGGGCTGTTAGGAGCTTTAGGAGACACTTATACTCGGTATCCTATTAGGAACCTATTAGGAACCTATTAGGAGGTCGCCCAGACCACTAGAACTACCAGGACCTCTAGGACTATTAGGACTATTAGGACTATTAGGACCATTAGGATAATAATAAAAATTCTAGATTTAAAAATAAGGTATATTAATACTCTACTCTAATATTTACAGCTAGTTAAAAATAAAAATAATTTAATTTAATTATATATAATCTAAATATTCCAAATCTTTCCTACTTACCGCCTGTGTCTATTATAGGAGCTTTATAATCGCTTAGGCGTCAGGCAATTAACTAAGAAGCCTCGCGCGGAGGCTCTAAATTGTCAATTGGCGGTGTTCCTAATAATTTACTGGCCGTATACTAATTTCCTAACTAGGCCTAATTTCTACTTACTTATCCTACCTGTTCTGCCTATTCTGCCTATCCTACTATCCTACCTATCCTACCTGTCCTACCTATTCTACCTATTCTACCTGTCCTACCTATTCTACCTATCCTACCTATCTGTGCCTACCTGTCTATACCTACCTATTTATGCCTACCTATCTATACCTGCCTGTCGTGTCTACCTATCTATACCTACCTTCTGTATCTGTAATTTGGGGGAGAGGTTGGCCCAATTAAAGGCTCTACTTAATTTGATTGATCGATTAATTGTATTAATTTGATTGCGATTAATTATATTAATTCAAATCGTTATCTATAGGCGTTCGCTGGCTATATATTTAAATAGTAGTTATCTAGGGTGCCTCCCTAGGAGGCCTTAATTCGATTTAATTTGGTAATAAGCTAATATCGAGGCTCTAGTTCGATTTAATCAATCGATTAAATCGATGGTAGTGTTTGCTGGCTAGTTGTTTAAATGATTATTATCTGGCTCTGGCGACGGTCGTCTGGTTCTAGCGACGGTCATCTAGTTTTAGCGACGGTCCTCTCCTACCTACCTACCTGCTTACCTACCTACCTGCCTACCTACTTACCTATCTGCCTACTTACCTACCTATATTAGTATCTAATTCAATTTAGGGGAGGGGTCGGCCCGATTAAAGGCTCTAATTGATTTAGATTGTTCTTTATAGCCGTTCGCCAACTATATATTTAAACGGTAGTCGTCTAGGATGCCTCCCTAGGAGGCCTTAATTTAATTTAGTAATAGGCCAATATTAAAGCTCTGGTTTAATTCAATTGATTAATTAATTAAATTGTTTATAGTATTCGCTAGCTAGTTGTTTAAAAGGTTGTCGTCTAGTTCTAGTAACGGTTGTCTGGTTTTAGGACAGTCGTCTAGTTTTAGTAACGGTTGTTTAGCTTTAGGACAGTCATCTAGTTCTAGCAACGGTTGTCTAGTTCTGGCGACGGTCGTCTAGTTCTGGCGACGGTCGTCTAGTTCTAGCGACGGTTATCTAGTTCTGGCGACGGTCGTCTAGTTCTGGTAACGGTTGTCTAGTTTTAGCGACAGTTGTCTAGTTCTAGCGACTGTCGTCTAGTTCTAGTGACGGTCGTCTAGTTCTGGTAACGGTCGTCTGACTCTAGGACGGTTATCTAGTTTTAGTAACAGTTATCTAGTTCTGGTGACGGTTATTTAGTTCTAGTAATGGTCGTCTACTAGCCGCCATTTTAGTGCCTTCCTATATAGGGAGGATATAAGGAAGGGTAAAGAAATAAGGTGGCTATATAGGGGTATACTTGGTAAGGCGCGTATAGGCTATTAGGAATATAGTGGGGACCTAATAGCGCTGTATATAGGGTCCTATTAGTCCTATCAGGAACGTATTAGAATAAGAGGGTCCTATTTAGGAACGTATTAGGATAGTAGGGTCCTATTAGTCCTATTAGGACGATTAGGACAATTAGGACGGTTAAAATCCTATTAGGAGGCCTCTAAGATCTTAGCACCCCAATAAAATGCTGATGCTTTATAGACAGATTAAGCCTATATTATTTCATTAGTAAGGAACTGTTATAGTTCCTCTATCTTTTCTATAAATTAATTTACTTCTATAATTTATAAGGCATAATAGGTGGGGCGAGAAACATTACTAAAGGGTTTAAAACCTATTTATAGATGCTAGCCGTAGTTAGCTAGGAATGGGGAGACCTTTATAGTTTCCGAAACGGAATTATTTATAATAAACATAGCGAATATAAGCTAGTTAATCTAGTTATCTTATAGGTATAATGTGTATATCTAAATATACTATTCTATTATAGCATTTATACGTTCCGTTTAACCATCTATTTCTAAATAATATATTATAGATAATAGTACTTTAATGCGAAGTTGGATAGTTCTTTCTAAAATATAGAGATAAACTAGCTACCTTTATTAGAGATAATCGTTTTAGGGAGTCTATGGAGTTTCTATATATAATCTAGGAATAGTTAGGCGATGGCAGGCGTTAATATATTAGGGCAGGCGATTAAGTGCCTTATCTTAGATAGTTGGTCTACCACTACTATAATGTTTATGCAGCCTTTACTTATGGGGAGGTTAATAATAAAGTTAATTAAGATATCCTTCTATCTTCGGTCTAGAATAGGTAGTAGCTTTAGGAGGCCATTATACGTCTTATATAAAGCTTTAGCTCGTTAATAGATATAGCAGCTAGAGACGTACCTTTGTGTTATATTATATATATTTAGCTAGTAATACTCCTATTAGAGTAGCTTTACGGTTTTTCTTTAGCCCGGGTAGCCGGCGATAGGTAGGTCGTGTATATATTTAAGGAGCTTAAGCTTAAGTTCGTTATAGTTAGGTATAACTAGGCGGTTCTAGTAGTATAAGCGGTTCCCACGGGCTTCACATTCGCTTAAGGAAATCCTTTTAGAGTATTAAATGCTATCTTATATTAGCTTAAGCGTCTCTTAGATAAACTCGTTATTTAGGTATTTATTAGTTATAATCTATTTAATTAATTAATTAGTTATTTTAAGGGCGTATACCGTAATATCTTTAGTAGGAGGGTTAAATAGTTTGGGACAAAGCAGGGTCTAATTTTAGTAAGAGCGCGCTTCTTCTAGTGCTAGCGCGTCTTGTAAGCGTTAGGTTAGGGCATTAGGCTTCTAGCCTTAAACGCCTAAACGGTATATAATTAAGAATTAGAAATAGGATAAGTATTCTAACTAGCGGGCCTAACGGTAGCTTAGCTATTTTATGGTTATAAAGTACTATAGATTCTTATAGTTATTAAGGACTTTAATTAGAAATCTAGCGCCTTCTAGTTTGGGTCGCCATTATTTAAAATATTTAATAATAGCTAACAATTCCTTATTATAGATCTTATAGTTATATTTAGCTAGACTTAGTTATTTTAAGAAGTATATTATAGGGTGTAATACCCTATCCTTATTATATTAAGATAGGATACCTCTAATAATGTAGTTAAATAAGTCGGCTTTTATAATACTTATTTGGTTTAGGTTAAAGTATTAAAGTATAGGCGCAGTAGTAAATATAACCTTTAGATAGGTAAAGGCCTTCTTATATTCCTTATTAAAGATAAAGACTTTATCCTTTTAGGTTAAAGCTATAAGGGGTAAAACTAGGGCGGAGAAGTTATTAATAAACTATTAGTAGAAATTAGCAAATCCTATAAAGGCTTTTATATCCTTAATATTTTTAGGTTCTTGCCAGTTTATAATTACTTTAACTTTCTTTAGGTCTATTTATATACTATTTATAAAAATAAGGAGTTTAAGGTATAGGACTTCCGTTTTATAAAACTCGCACTTATTTATATCTAATTATAGACTAGCTTTATATAGGGCTTATAGAATAAGGTTAACGTATTTCTAATATTTGGTTAGGTTATTACTATATATTAGGATGTCGTTAATATAAGCAGTATAGAAGATGTTTAGGTAGGGATATAAGGTGTTATTTACGTAATATTAAAACGAGCTTGGAGCGTTTATAAGGCCAAAGGGTATTATTAAGTACTTAAATAGTCTATATTAGGTACGAAATGCAGTAAGCTATTTATCTCCTTTTATAATACGGAGACGGTTAAATATAGAGATAATATTGAGCTTTGTATAGTAATGAGCCTTACTTAGTTAGTTTAGCGTCTTTTATATTAACGGGATCGGATATTAGTTCTTAACGGTAATAGCGTTAAGAGCTTAGGAGTTTATATAGAAGTGCAAACCACTACTAGGTTTCTTAACGAAGATTACTGGTATAGCTATAGGCGACGAGCTTGCTTTAATGAATTCTTTGCTTAGGTTCTCGTCTAAATACTTTTATAGTACTTAGAGTTTATTTTAGAATATCCTATATAAGGGTCTAAATCCGGGCTGCTTTCCTTCTTTAAGTATAATCTTATAGTTATATAGTTGGTATTCTAGTAGCTTATTAGCTTCCTTTTATAAGAATATATCTAGGCGGTAATAATACTCTACTAGTACCTTCGTATCAGGGTTAGTATACTTCTTTAGTGCTAAGGCCTTTTTAATATTAGCTATTGTAACAGTAAAGATTATATACTTAGGTTTCTTAGCAAGTTACGCTAATAGGGCAGCTCTAATTATGCGGATATTTAGGGTGCTAAGCTTACTTAGATTGTCCATAGTTTCTTATTTAAGTTTAGGTTTAGTATTAGGTATAGAGTTAGTATTAGATTCAGGTTCGGGTTCTTTAAAAATCTTTTTTATAGTAGAATACCAGTCCTTTTAGTATTTTTATATATTAAGCTTAAGCTTCTGCTTAGCTTAGGGCGGTATAGTAGTTAGAATCGGTTTGTAGGGTTTAGTAGAATTTTTAGATCCTTAATGGATATTAGTAGAAGTCTTATATTAGTAAAATTTGGTAAAATTCCCAGGTTAATAGAATTTAGTAAATTCTTTAGGCGTGGGGTAGATATTAGTAGAAATCTTAGGCTAATAGATTTTAGTAGATTTCCTAGATTTTAGTTTAGGGTTAGGCCGGTGTATTATAGAGCATTCTTACTTATAATATAGGGCAGTAAATAGAAGCTTAAGGTTATCCTAATTAATAACTACTCTATATAGCTTTATCTAGGGCTATTTAAGGATTACTAGGTAACCTAGGGTAGTAATAAAAAGCTTAATTAGTTCTTTATAGTTTAGGTATTAAAGTCTTAGGACTACTACATAGGTAATACGGCCTAAGATGGTGCGTTTGCTATTAAATCCAAATATATTAATATGCCGGTTAAGGGGGGTTAGGGTAAAACTATTATCTTATATAAAGATCTTATTAATAAATCCTATGCCGGTAGCTCCTATATTAATTAGGATTTAAGTATTAGCTTATTAACTATTTTGCTAAAGACGGTGGTTAATAGTTATACTATAGTCCTAAGAGTTGGAGTTTGTGACGTTAAATGCGTTTAATAAAATCCTAAGGTAGAGCTATTTTAGAGCGACTTAGCTCTAAAACCTTCCCTTTAGAGGCAATTAGGGCGGAGTTCTTATAGCGTATTAATTATAGCTTTATCCTTATAAGTGGTACTTACTAGATACCAAACCGGAATTAGATAATAATTGGGGTCGGTAAGTAGGGCTTAACGGAGGCGATTGGTTGCTTATGCTAGTTATCCTTTTATATAATTAGGACAGCGGTATATTAGCAAAACGTTTATGCCTCTTAATAGTACTAACAGCTCCTAATAGCTCCTGTTAGGGCTATTAGGAGCTCTAAGAGACACTTATACTTAGCATTTTATTAGGAACCTGTTAGGAACCTATTAGGAGGTCGCCCGGACCACTAGGACTACTAGAACCTCTAGGACTATTAGGACTATTAGGACTATTAGAATAATAATAAAAATTCTAGATTTAAAAATAAGGTATATTAATACTCCACTCTAATATTTACAGCTAGTTAAAAAAAAAAAAAATTTATTTAATTATATATAATTTAAATATTCTAAATCTTTTCTACCTACTGCCTGTGTCTATTATAGGAGCTCTATAATTACTTAGGCGTTAGGTAATTAACTAAAGAGCCTTACGCGGAGGCTCTAAATCGTTAATTGGTGGTGTTCCCGATAATCTACTAACCGTATACTAATTTCCTAACTAGGCCTAGTTCCTGCCTACCTGTCCTACCTATCCTGCCTATTCTATCTGTCCTGCTATTCTACCTATTCTACCTATTCTACCTATTCTACCTATTCTACCTATTCTACCTATCCTACCTGTCCTACCTGTTCTACCTATCCTACCTATTTATACCTACCTGTCTGTGCCTACCTATTTATATCTACCTATTTATGCCTACCTATCGTGTCTACCTATCTATACCTACCTTCTATATCTATAATTTGGGGGAGAGGTCGGCCCGA
>Ga0307515_10006358_pt1 | contig 23648 bp, 12 predicted proteins | sample 17_EM_MG_FD_194513 | JGI IMG/M metagenome (GOLD analysis project Ga0307515, IMG submission 194513) | Populus trichocarpa ectomycorrhiza microbial communities from riparian zone in the Pacific Northwest, United States - 17_EM | ecosystem: Host-associated > Plants > Roots > Unclassified | place... | reverse complement strand
AAAGAAATTTATTCTGTTTCAGCTGATGCAAAGTGCTGTATCTTTTCTGCAGGTTGTTCAAACAGTATCTTCTGCTTGTTGCTGTGAGCCAGATGGCTTCTGCATTATTCCGTTTTATTGGTGGACTAGGAAGAAGCATGATTGTTGCTAACACCTTTGGGTCATTTGCACTGCTCATACTGTTCGCATTGGGTGGCTTTGTCTTGTCTCATGGTATGGTAACTTACTTTGGTTGTCTTGGAGTTTAATCTATTTATCAACATTAGTCCCTATAATTATAATGTGCTAAATATTTTCTGTTCAATGCCACAGGTGACATAAAGAAATGGTGGATATGGGGTTACTGGATTTCACCACTGATGTATGGACAGAATGCAATAGTAGTTAATGAGTTCCTTGGGAAGAGCTGGAGTCATGTAATTCACTGAACTAGCCATTTCTATATTCATGAATTAATATCTGAACAATCAACTGATAATGTACTTTTATTCTGAAGGTTCTCCCAAACTCAATCGAACCACTGGGAATCGAAGTTCTGAAATCGCGTGGATTCGTTACGGATGCATATTGGTATTGGATAGGAGTAGGTGCATTGGGGGGATTCACAATACTATTCAACATTTGCTACACTCTGGCTCTTGCTTTCCTGAACCGTGGGTACCTTTACCCTATCCAATTCATTGTTTCTTTTCAAGTATATACTAAGTGAGGCTAAAGTTTTAATGCACTGCAAATAATATTGTGCAGCATTTCGGAAGTCTCAGGCTGTTATATCCAAGGATTCTGAAAGCATTAAACCAGGAGTAACTGGAGGAGCTATTCAATTGTCGAACCATGGAAGTAGGCACCAAAATGATACAGGTAATAACTGAACTAATGTGTGTTCACTGGTAAGGAAATTTGTTCAATGTTTTCTTGCTGCTAATTGAATTTTAACAACATCCAGAGATCATCTCTGAGGCTAACAATCAGAAGAAAAAAGGAATGATTCTACCATTTGAACCTTTTTCCATCACCTTTGATGAGATCAAGTACTCGGTTGACATGCCACAGGTAAGATTAGTTCGGTAACAGAGAGACAAATTGATCTTTGGAAATACTGTCCTGAAGTAAGTCTAATCTTATTTTCAATCTGCACTTTGCAGGAAATGAAAAATCAGGGCATTCTCGAAGATAAATTGGAGCTTTTGAAGGGAGTGAGCGGTGCTTTTAGGCCAGGTGTTCTCACAGCTCTAATGGGTGTCAGTGGTGCTGGTAAAACCACTCTGATGGATGTTCTGGCTGGTAGGAAAACTGGGGGATATATTGAGGGAAACATCACAATTTCAGGCCATCCCAAGAAACAAGAAACTTTTGCTAGAATTTCAGGGTATTGCGAGCAAAATGACATCCACTCTCCACACGTTACAGTTTATGAATCCCTGCTCTACTCAGGCTGGCTTCGTCTACCTCCTGAAGTGAATGCTGAAACCAGAAAGGTAGGCTTTCCATAACTCATATCTGTGCTAGGCTTCTATTTTTCATGTTTCTGCTAAAGAGATTTTGTGGTCATTAATTTGAGATAAAATCAGCTCCATGGACTAGATTTAGATATCCATTAGCACCAAACCTTGAAAAGCTGTGTTAATTTCTCCAATCAAAATTGCTTTTGCAGATGTTCATTGAGGAAGTCATGGAGCTTGTGGAACTGAATCCATTGAGGCAAGCATTAGTTGGACTGCCTGGTGTAAGTGGCCTGTCTACTGAGCAAAGGAAGCGGCTGACTATTGCAGTTGAGCTGGTGGCGAACCCTTCTATTATATTTATGGACGAGCCTACTTCAGGTTTGGATGCAAGAGCTGCAGCAATTGTTATGAGAACGGTTAGGAACACTGTGGACACAGGAAGAACAGTTGTGTGCACCATCCATCAGCCAAGCATCGACATATTTGAATCTTTTGATGAGGTTAGAAATGTTAGCAGGACATTAGAGTTGCTCCTTTGTTGTCAGTTCTTCTCCACATAACAGTGACACACTTGACATGACATTGCAGCTATTTCTAATGAAGCGCGGAGGAGAAGAGATATATGTTGGGCCATTGGGTCGACATTCTAGCCAGTTGATCAAGTATTTTGAGGTGTGAAATGATGGTTTACCAAATAATACAAGCGCTATATATATATATATTTGAATCTTCATCCATATTACCGTCTTGCTAATTTACACAAATTTCTTTGTCTAGGGAATTGAGGGAGTTGAGAAGATTAGAGATGGTTATAACCCAGCAACTTGGATGTTGGATGTTACCTCTTTAGGACATGAAGCAGCATCGGGGATAGATTTTGCTTCTATATATAAAAATTCAGAGCTATACAGGTAAATTCACTTCTTAGCTACTTGGGTACCAGGTAAAACAGAAAAGCATGCATTACCATACCAATGTCTTCGACTCTTGAATTAGCAATTAAATTTCTCTGATGTGTGGCCGTATCTTTCAGGAGAAACAAAGCACGTATTCAGGAATTAAGCACCCCTGCTCCTGGTTCAAAGGACCTCTTCTTTCCTACACAGTACTCGCAGTCGTTTTTGGTCCAATGCTTGGCTTGTTTATGGAAGCAACATTGGTCATATTGGCGTAATCCTTCCTATACTGCCGTAAGACTTCTCTTTACAACCGCCATAGCCTTGATTTTTGGTTCAATGTTCTGGAACCTCGGCTCGAAAACGTAAGTTACATCTTCATTTCAACTAAGCTTCATTCCTGAACATTTGCTACAGGGCTACTTAGAACGATACAAAAGTACAGACTCTTCCAAGTTTGTCTGCCTTCTAAATTAGTTCTTGTCTTAAATTACAGGAAAAAGAAACAAGATCTTTTTAATGCCATGGGTTCCATGTATGCTGCAATTATCTTCCTCGGAATCCAAAATTCATCCTCTGTGCAGCCAGTTGTGGCTGTTGAAAGAACTGTATTCTACAGGGAGAAAGCTGCTGGAATGTATTCATCCATGCCCTATGCCTTGGCACAGGTACAAACTTTCCCACAGCACAAATACGAACTTCAATTTTATGAAATCTAAACAGAGACTAAGTTTCTTTCCATTTTTTGTTACAGATCCTGATTGAGCTTCCATATATTTTCACCCAATCTGTGGTATATGGTCTAATAGTCTATGCCATGATTGGATTTGAATGGACTGCTGCTAAGTTCTTTTGGTATCTGTTCTTCATGTTCTTCACACTGTTATACTTCACCTTCTATGGCATGATGACTGTTGCTGCAACGCCAAACCAACACGTTGCATCCATAGTTTCCTCCGCATTCTATTCAGTGTGGAATCTCTTTTCAGGATTTATAATCCCAAGACCTGTAAGTGATTTCTACTCACAACTTCTCCTTACTGCATTCTAGCAGCACGAGGACTAATTTTTCTTTATCTATATGTCTTCTTTGGCTCTAAACAGCGGATTCCTGTATGGTGGAGATGGTATGCTTGGATATGTCCAGTTTCATGGACTTTGTATGGATTAGTTTCTTCACAGTTTGGAGATATAAAGGAAAAACTTGATACAGGGGAAACAGTCGAAGATTTTGTCAGGAACTATTTCGGTTTCAAACATGAACTTTTAGGAGTTGCCGCAGCAGCAGTTTTTGGATTTGCCACAATATTTGGACTTACCTTTATCATGTCCATTAAGTTTTTCAATTTCCAGAGGCGATAAGATATCTGCAAAATTATTTCTAGTTCAGCTATCAAAAGTTCTCACTTCTCTGTATAGTTTTTTGTACTATAGGGTATTATCCCCATTATAATCAGACAAGAATTTAAGAGAAGAAACATGTCCAGCTACCACCTGCACACAAACATGTATATATACACATATACACACCAATACTTGATAAAAGTGAAGATATTCAAATCATTTTGATTTTTGAGAGTGTTAATTCAGAATTCCATTCTCAATCTCATTTTTTATAGGTAGACTAACTTAAATGTTGTTGCAGAACCATCTAACTGAACACAGCTACGTTCTGAATGGTAATGATCTATAAAAGGAAAATCATTTTTAATATTGGTTAATTTACAATAGAGAATCACATAGAAAATTTGGTTAAATTAAATAAATAAAAAAACAGAAACTGAAAAATAGAATTACAGATAAACTCAAGCCAGTAGTGCTTATAAGTTATAACAACAGGACATGTCTAATATCCTGTAGAAGGATGTTTCAATCATGTGTATATGTATAGTACTTTTGAATAACACAAACTCAAGCTTGAGTTTGGCAATGACAAGTCTTCAGGGCAGATGAATTTTGTTGTTTCTTACGAAACAAGGCATGGAATGAATTCATGTTGTGATGTGTCTTGAACAAATAGAAGTTGTCTGATTCTTTTGGTGCACCTACTTGTATCTTAGTAGCTCACCTTTTGATGATCAGTCACATGACCACATATGTGACTTGGTTTGAAAACTCCTTTGTTTAGCTAAGTTTCTCTACTTCTTCCTATAAATAGAATGCAATGAGTTATTTTGCAGAGGTAGCAGAGCTTCCATATATATATTAGAGAGAACTTTTCGATGATGCCTCAAGTTGTTCTCAGTCAAGAATAAAAGATAACTAAAATTGATTAAATTCCATAAAAAAAAAAATCAAATAGAGGGGGGAAACAGAATTACTACAGTTCCACCAAGCTTCGACCGACAAATTAAATCACTAAATACTACTAGATCCAACCAGATCCAAACCAAATTGAAGCAAATGCCAAGACGAAAGCCCTTAAGCCCACCAATCCCTTATGGAAAACCACTGGAGCTGCAGAACCTGAGGGTGTCGAATTAGCAGCAATGCTACCAGATGGTGGTGGTGACGAAGGGTGAACAAGGATAGTAACCTTCATGCCATTGAAACATTGTCCATTGCCACAAATGAAGTAGTATCTCTTGGCCTCGTTAAGAGGTATGAAATCTTTGCCACTAGTCCAGTTGCCTAGGGCTCCTTCTGTAGTACAGTTGTCATAACCAGTCTGGTTCACTTCGAAGACATTGTACTGTGTCTTTTGGTACCTAAAAGCTACATTAACAAAAAGAAAGTGAACACTTCAACTATAAATGAGAACTAGGTCTTCATCTTCTAGCCAAACTTAAATGGATCGAGTATAAACACACACCTGACGCATATACAGAGTTAAGGAGAGAAAAGGGGGGGCTTACAGATAAGGTCACCGACATAGAAGGTTTGGTTGTTCGCCCAGAGAGTGTAGTTGATACTAGGGTTCCAGCCTTTGTTAGCACCGACGATGTGGTCAGTAGCGGTGGTGGCAGTGGCAGAGAAGAGGATGAAGAAGCAAAAGAAGATGAGCTGAGCTGAGCTGGACACCATCGTGCAGTCCCTTGTGATTGTTGCTGCTGCTTTCTTGCGAGAGTGGGGATGATGGAGCACACTTTTTTGTACTATAATTGAATGGGGCATTCCTCCCTTCTAAGATCTAAGGAAATCTTGCTATTTGTAAACGCTTTAAATTAAAAAAAATCAAATTTTTTATATATTTTTAAATTACTTTAATATATCAATATCAAAAATAATTTTTAAAAATAAAGATAGTATTTTAATATAATTTTAAAAAAAAACCTTGATAAAAAACTGCCATATTTTAAAACATCCAATCATGAAGGCATCACATGACCGTTTGCATCATCACACTCAATACTCAGATGCTTCCATTTTAGTTTGTCCTGCCTCTGTTTTTCTGTCTTTATATGAAATAATGGGTAGATAATAATAATAATAATAATAATAATAATAATGTGCAGCAGGTAAAATGTTGAGTTGTTAAACCCAATTCAATTCTGTATATTAATTCAAGAAAATCTTGTGAGATTTGGGTTAGATTTTTAGTTAAAAAGAATAAAAAAATTAACCTTGTGAGATTTTAATAATATAATTGACTTGGTCAAATTAACACTAAAAAATTAAAAAATAAAATAAACAATAAGGTGATAACTTTATTTTAATAAAAATGATACAATAAACCATGCCCTTCTCCAAATCAATTATGGGTCTATGTGAATGTATGTCTTTAATTATTATTATTATTTTTTTATTTCCTTCCTTAGGGTAAGGTGGAGTTCATCGGGGAATGAGACGGCCCACGGTGGCCTAGCAGCCAGCAAGCACATGATGAGTGCAGAGAGAGGCCAAAATTCATCCCCACACTCCATGGTTGCTTGTACCCATCCACACACTGCTTTTCTTGCCACCCAAATAAAAGAAAAAAGCAGTAGCTGCTTTTAAAAATAACTAACCACCACAAGTACAGGCATATACTGCTAATAAGTTATGTTTTTAAATTTATAGCTACCGAGGGAGGACCGTTGTAAATAAAATAACACTGTTTTGGTAAGTTAGCGCATGTAAAAAAATTATTTTGCAAAATAATACATGTAGAAAAATAATTAGAAATTTCTCACAATTAAAAGAGTTGATGAATAACAATCGATATTCACTACTCACGTGTTTCACGGGATGGTAAAAGTAATTCTTTATATCTCATTTGTTTTTGTGTTTTAAAAGTATTTTTGAAAAAAATTAAAATTTTTTTATTTTTTTATTTACTTCAAATTAATATTTTTTGGTATTTTCATATTATTTTAATGCAATGATATTAAAAATAATTTTTAAAAAATAAAAAAAATATTATTTTAATAGTAGGAAAGGATTTGAACATTTGATTTCATGAAGAGGCCGGCCATGGTCATACATGTGGTAACATGAGAATTGGATGCCAGAGTTGGGGAGATGTGAAAGAAAACTGCTGGGAAAGCTTAAACTGAAGCAGAAAACTTTTGATTTTGTTTTTTTTTTACCTGATCAAAACTATTTTACCACTCATCATAATCTTTCATCCTTTTTTTCTGCATCCTTTCCTACTACCAAATTCACCTTCATTTTCCCTCTCCCAATCAAGATAGTGCCTGAATATCTTATCATCAAAAAGACAAACCATTGAGAAAACATCCACCCCACTTAAGAATAGAGTGGTAGATGGGTCCTTATATTTGTGAGAGGGAGGGAGCAAAATAAAAATAAAAATGAAGCTTCATTTAATACCACCATGAAAGCCAATCCTGGAATCGACATAGACAAATACATCATTTGATCGCTGTCTTGACTGCTAATATTGAGATTTTGAGCGACAAGTTGAACAAAATCATCAAGAAGATTTGGCTACTACTTGTGTTTCATGCACTCATCGAGTCATCTGATACACGTTAAGCAAATTGCACAATCAATAATCTTCTACCATCACGAATAAAACTCGAGGGAAGTTTTTAAAACTACTCAAATGCCAAGACATGAAAAGGGTCGATTTAGGTTAACTCCGTTCCATCAGCCCAATAGCTTTCATACAGTATATAAACAACCACCTCTATAGGTATTTTCTTGCAAGAGCCCGAACTTTGGTGTCAAAATGCGAAGATGTAATGCGGGAACCAGGCAAGTATAGGGGGTTGAGAAGAATCTGCAACAACCAACATTTTAGATTTTATCAAAACAAAGGAAAAAAATAAACAACATTTAGCATTTCAGTCACAAATGAATAGCAAGCACGTGATTCTCAACTGGCTACCCTGATAAAAGAAATAAAAAAAATCCCAATTGAACACTATCTCCATGGGAGAAAAAACCATGAGCCCATATAGTACCACTATCTCCATGCTCACTTTAGCCAATATGAGGCCATTGGCTCTACAAACACTAGTTGCATTCATTTGTATCTACCAAACTATCAGCTCTGCTGCTACTTGTTGGGAGATCTGCACTATTTATCACGCATTGGTCTATAGGCCTCCATCGGCCTACACATGAGATATTTACATTATGAGTGAACACCACCTGCAACATAAGCATCTAAGCTGTTGGGTTATAGGTCTATCATTGTATATCAGCCACTCACTCTCTTATTCTTAATTAAGGTGCGAATTTTTCAATAACTCACAAGTGCATATATTTCAACAGATTTTGTAGCATACAAGGTACAAAAGTCACAGCAAATTGGGACAAGCATGACCAAGAATGAAAAATGCAGGAAAGATGTCAAATCAAGTCTAAATTCCAACAAGATGAGGACTGCAGATTCTCTCATAAAATTGGAATAAAATGGGTTTGAGGTGCTTTTAGTAGACAGCGGCATCTACTGGATCTTGTACCTCAATATGATCGTGAAATGCGTAAACTGCCCAGCTTTGTTTGTTAGTGGTTACTATCTCATAATACCATGAAACTTTGGCATAAACAGCTAAATAAGTATAATTTCTGAGCATATAGAAATATCCATAATCTTAACCCAAAATAAAGACTTGAACAAATCAGCATCCATGTTGAACAGCAACATGTTGCATGTTTAAGTTCCAACCAGTAGAAGCAAGAAGTGGTTTACCTTTATATACAGCTCATGAACCTCCTGGAAAAAGCTCTTGATTCCATCATCATTGCGAGAGTCATGAAGTAGCATAAATCTCGTATGTAAGATAAGTCAAGGATAATATACACCAAAAGATAAGGCAATATACATAACATAAACCACTTTTTGTTGCTATAGCATACAAAATCACATATACAAAGGATATGACCAGCTGTAACATAAACTGACACCACCATATCATTAAACCTGTCAATTGCCTTCAAATACCTGCAAAAAGGATGCATTCAACAAAATTCTTATGAGGCACCATAAGTAATAAAAACCAGAGAGAGAGAGAGTGGTCATTGTAGAAATGCATTGATTGATTCAGATATATTTGCATGTTAGAAATTACATGGCGCTGGTGGTCCATGCAAGATCCTGAACAATATCCAAAGCTGCATGCAATATAAATTGATGCATCTGTGCAGCATCTTCCCTCTGTCATCAAGTAATGGGCTGAGTGTTAATCACAAGTAGCTTGTGAGGACATCAAAATACAACCAGAGAACATAGCAAAATAATAAAAAGATGACAAAAATGGTGTCTCCAAAACCTTAGAAAAGCTAACAACTTCACCATGAAAGAATGTAAGAAAAGATGTAATCCTACACCTATCACAAATTTGATATTAATAGTGCATGCATCACAAGCTTTTTCTTTTTCTTTCTCTTTCATTTCCCTCCTAGATGCTTCTATATGAAATTGAGAAGTCCATTTTATGACACAAATAGATCCTAGAACCTTTCCATAAGATCGTAAGCACAAAATTGTGCAAAATGCAGTAAAATTTCTTCAAGTAGATCACTAATATCTAAATCAATGACGTCAAAGGTCTGATGAAAAAATTATTCCAAATCCCAGCGCCATTAGCTTTGAAGCAAAGGCAGTACCAAAAGAACTTTTGGATGTTCTCTCTTATGCAACCCAATAATCCTAATGCCCTTAATTCTATGTTTGGAAATTTGATATACAAACATAGAAAGGGACTTCACAAAAAAAAAAACAGCAACATTGGAAATATCAAAGAGATAACGAAACACAACAAAAACAAAACATAATTCCTATATCATGGCACATTGGAAATAATAATTAAAGCTAATAAAATCAATCACATACATTTCATTTCGCAGAATTTGAGTTTCCAATCAAACAAGCAATGAATAGATAAATAGAAAAGATAAAAAGAAGAAAAGATGTTCATACTTTAGTAGCAGATCCAACTTCAGCTTCATATATAGGGATATCATTCCTGCTCACAATTATAAAACAAGCTGTGGTTGCCATCCTTCAATTATCCTATCAATCACAAACTCAAAATTCAATAACAACAAGTACATAATAATGCACCATTTAGTAACCAAGAAAAACAAAAAAATTATCGTAACCCAGTACACAAATCACTTTCGATAACTGTTAATTCAGCTCATATTTTCCAAAGACCAAAAAGATTCAAGATTTAGAAAAATTTCAATATTTCTATTTCCTTTTCAATCTCCACGGCTTTCTTGAAACCAAACAGCAAAGAAGAATTTTGTAGAAATGATTCGACAAAACACCAAGAAATGAGTCTTAAATCAGACGGAAAGATCATAAAAGAGTGTGGAATGAACCAAAAGCATACCTTTTATACCTTGATTTCACTCGGGAAGTCTTGGCACCATAAAAGAAAAGAGCTTTCTTCTTCTCAAGTCTATTTCATGTTTTCGTCTCCTGATATTGAACGTGGGCCAAGCCCAAACATTCTTTATGTATGACTAGGCCCAAATCTAAGAACTTGGCAAGCAGGAGCCTAACACTCAATAGTCAAAACAGCTAGGAGAGGAAACCTGGAGAGAGAGAGTTTGCTGAGGAAGTTAGCAAGTGAAGAAAATGGGAAGCGAGGCAAAAAGCAATGGTATTGCCAACAGTGAAGGATTCAAGTCAAGAGTAAATCGTTACTTGCATAGTGGAGACACAAAGCATGTCATGGCTGGCATGGTCATCATCACTCTTGTCTTTGGTGTCCCTTGGTTCCTCATGAACAGAGGTTGGTTTTCTTTTATTTTGATTCTCTACCATATATCTATGCCTTTAAATCGATTGTGTTGCCTTGATATATGTTTTGGATTGGTGGGTCAATGATGAAAAGGAAATGAGAAGTTAGAGGAAGTGAAAGTTAGAATATTTTTACAGTTTTCTTTACTGGAACGTTGCTATGTTGATCCTGCTTTGTGTTAATTTTTTGTTTGCTAAATGGGAAGTGCAAGGGAAGGGAAGGGAGGATATTTTCAAAATTTTAGATTTTTTTTTCTTTAATTGATTGGGAAGATGATCTACGGTTGAGTTACAGAGAAGTATTGCTTTGTGTTCAAAAGTTAATTATTCAAATTGCTGCTGCTGTTGGATTTGATTTGTTTGGTTCCTAAGAGAATGTTTTCGAACAGGAAAATTTTTCGACTTTCCTGCTTCATTCTCTTTGTGTTAAAGTTTATATTTATGGGTTTGTTATTCTCTTCTCTTTCTTAGTTTCGTCCATAGCCATTTAGAAGCTATGATTTAAGTTGGCTGTAATTATGTTTGGACTGAAGGAATTGACTCAAATTGTCGGAGCAGAAGTGTTGTTGCTGAATTAAGTTGGTATCCTTGAGTATGCGTTCTTAACTAGGGTTTTATGATGTAAAAAGAATTACTTAATCAGAGAAGCGGGCAAATGTTAGGAGGACAAGTGACTTCTATGGTAAGATGGCATAGTTATCTTGTCATTCCCATTGATATCAGCCCTTTTTGGTCCCTTTTGGGAATGAGGAGAGGTGGTCGCTGTAAATTTCAATCCAGTTGCAATGTTTGGTCCAGATTGTGAGATAGATTAAAGCATTATGGATCTAAGGTCTTATACATGAAAGTAATACTTCTTGTTCTGGTTACTTGAGGGAGTAGTCCTTGTCATCTAGATTTTTTTCCTCTTCTTTCTTTGTTCATTTTTCATTAATTAGGCTCGTGGAGAGTCCTGAGTTCCTTCATTAGAGATATCTTCCTTAGTTTTAGAAACTTGATTTTTGTAGATGTGTTCTTTCTGCATTTCTTTAGTCCTTTTTTCTTCTGCGGACATGAACATTGTCTATGCATGATCTCCTTTCGACCACATCATGGACATTAATGCTGGCTTGGATAGCCTTATTTTGAACTGGTTTCCAACAACCAACTAGATCATCTCCAGAAATCATGTTAGCATTTTATTCACTCCTTGAAATTTTCATCTTTTTCTCTTCATAATTACTTTTTCTTATTTATTTCAAGTTCAAGAGAAAATCAAACTTCTGCTGTAGGTTCAAGTGAGCAAACCAGTGATACTTTCAAATATGTTGTACCAAATGAGATCCTTTTCACATTTCAAACTGGATCAAAGAGGATGGAGACTTGGAGTTCAAAGAGTAATATCCTGTAATTTAAGCAAGAAAGGACTAAAAATGCTACAGTATGCTAGATGAGCTGCAGTTTGCCAAGATTCCACGATCGGAAGTATACCAAGCAGGGCTTTTCCATCTTTTCTTTCGAGGTGATTGTTGAGAGTAATCTCAAAGGATGTAACTTAGGGCCTGTTTGTTTATACGTTTCAAAAACATTTTAAAAAAAAAATTGAAATTTTTTTTTCTTTGCTTCAAATTTTTTTTTTTTGTATTTCAGATCATTTTGATGTTCTGATGTCAAAAATAATTTTTTAAAAATAAAAAAATATTATTTTAATACATTTCCGAGCGAAAAACACTTTGAAAAACAACTGCTACCGCACTCTTAAACACCTCCTTAAACCTTCATGGTGTTGAACTATGCAAATACCATCTCATAGTAAAAAAATGCTTTATTTGATACCACATCAATCCAGGTTCCTATTCTGGCATTGATGCAAATGCCTGCAGTTAGTGCCACTATTCCAAGGCACCTCCATACAAGCAGTAATTGGCTGTATGTATAGATAGTATGCTGATTAGGTATCATTGAAAGATAAGTCAAACCTGTAGTAAGTAGTAAAATGAATGCAGTGAGATTCCTTGTGGTGCTGATTGCTGAGGTTTGTGCTGTGCTCATCTTGTGAATTTATGACTTTTTCATAAAGACACTTTTAGACTGTCGTGGTTATTTTTTCCTGCTTGAAATGAAACTGGGCTAATTGTGTAATGTTAGTCCATCAGGATTTTAACCGTTTGAGAAGTGGGTGTCATGTTTGCACGTCGGTTTATCAATTTCATTGTTGTTTTGCCCGCAAAAATATCAGCTGCTATTAACTATGACAATCTTTTCTCCCATAGGAACAAAGCACTCGTCTCATCAAGATTACATGGAAAAGGCTGATAAAGCAAGGCGTGACAGACTTTCTTCAGGTTCTGCTGCTCCATGATTTTTGTGTGTGATCAGTTTGACAGTGGAAAGGGTTTTGGTGATTCACTTTTCATCTGCCTGCTTCGGCCATGGCTAAGCTTCAGGTTGAGGAGTGGGTCTGTATTTCATTTTGTAGGATGCGATTTGCAAATGTTTATGAGATGAAAACTTGAAAATTTTCTGAGTTGGCACACCCAAATAGAAGTACTACTTGGATTCTTGCTGGCTTATCTCCAAAACGATATCAGTAAGCTGGGTGGAAATAAGTTGCATCTACAGAAATGGAAACTCTTACCAATCTCGAATTTGTTTTGTCAACTCTGAGGGACAACAAGGGATGCTGTGGGATGATCTAACAGTTCCATGTTCTTTTTCATTTTACTTGCAAGAGGGGATGAATAAAAGATCCAATCATCTCGAATACTGCTTTAAAGAAGTTTAACAGTTCTAAAATAAAGTCAGAGGACTTGTGCTCTGGTCTTCTAGTTTAAACAGATAATGACATAATCATTATAAAAGAAAAGAGGTGGTTTCGTGATTGTCAATCCGGTAAATTCCTCACCTTTTCAATGTGAAATGCATTTGAGTGTTGATTACAGTGTAGCAACATCATGAACTTCTGATGAGTTATGTCGGCTAAGTTGACAGGTTTTAGGGAAAATACTAGTTTTTTTAGCTGTTCTATACGGCGGGTTAGATCATTGTTTTCATAACCTTATAAAAAATGTAAAAACGCTAGGAAGTCAAAAGTTCAATCAACCGTGGATGAAGAATTTTTAAAATATTGCAATTGTGACACTGCAACATTTTAAAAAAAAAAAATGTTAGCATATTGGATCGGATAGGGTATAAACATGCGACTTTTAATATGAAACATTAGCTTGTGGCAACACCATGTAACTCAGATGAAAGCAAATTAGAAACTCCAATTAAAATTAATCAAATATTGAAATGCTTGAAATGAAAGAAAACAAATTCAATAAAAAAATGATTCGAGCAGACTTAGAATGGTGCCTTGTGCTATGAAACGGCTCAGACTAATGCTTTTAAAGAAGAAAAAAAAATTCAAGACTCAAAAAATTAATCTGATTAGATCTATTAAGTCAAGTTAATCTAATAATATGATTAAAAAATAACAATAAATGAAAAATCAAAAAACCCAAGATAACCCATGTTATTTTTAAAATTAGTGAAAAATCATATAGAACAAAAAAAAAGGAGCGTAATCTTCAAATAAATCAAATGTCGAAAGATAAAACTAAAAAATATAAACTTAAAAAAGGAAAAAAAACATATGATTTAATACCTAACACTACGTTTGCAGGTTAAATATTTTTTTCTAACCTTAGAAAAAATATTAAAATGAATAGAGATGATAATATAGTGGATGATATCTAGCAATTCATTTAATTTAATTAAAAATATTATTTAAAAATAAGCTAAATCTATTAAAGAAAAAAATATAAAAAGTCTCGAGATAATCCATGTTATCATCAAAAGCAATGAAAAATCTTATACAAAGAAAAAGAAATTACGAAGCCCAATATCCAATTAAATCAAATGTCAAGTAATGAAATTAAAAAACACGAGCTTAAAAAAAAACAACAAATGAATTCGGACGATTCTCTTAAACCTGGGTTAATCTTTCAAATTCATAACCCATTAATTTTTAGATTTGGGATCAATCAAGAAGTTCAATTTAAGGTTGAAAGATGAAATAAAAATATTTAAAAAATTATCAAGATAAAAAAAATAGCAATTAAAAGAATGAGGATAAAATCTAATACGTAAATATAATGGAGGATGAAATTAAAAAAAAAACAATTTCAAAAACCATCTAAAATAAAAATAAATAGCAATAAAAAGAATAAAAATTAAATTTGAAATGAAAAAAAATTAATGTTGGGTGAAATTAAAAAAAAATCAATTTATTAAACAAATTCAAATAAAAAAATAACAATTAAAAAAATAAAAACCAAATTCTATAAGAAAAAAGCTTGAATGATTGTCGTGAAATGTTGCAAGGCCAAACATAAAAATCAAGAAAAAAAAAAACCACCAAACCATCAAGATTTAAATCAGATTTAAATCACATGTTGCATGACCATCAACCACCACATATATCGTCCAAAAACAATAGAGTGGCACAGTCGCTGGCGCATTCCTAGAACATGGCAGTAACTTTTTTATTATTATTATTTGTTTATTAAAAAAATTACCAAATCATCCATGGAACCACCCGATAATTACAAATAAACCAATATAAAAATACCAACATGCCACTATCGCAAAGCCTAAGCCTTTTTAATTCCAAGGGCAATAAAATAGTTACATTGTGCAAGTCAAAAGGGAAATTCCAAAAAAGCCCCTAACCATATTTAATTTTTTTTACTTTTAAAGATAACCAAGTAATTTAACTGTGAAAAGATTATAAAGAAACTAAGATATCCATACACAAATAACAAAAGAACCTCACAAAAATATCATTCCACCCTTATAAGACAGCCATGAGTGGTTTTTAAAAAAGTAAATCATAATTCTACTATTATAATCCATCCATGGCAAATCAATTACCAATGTATGGTAGTTTTCCCACAGGGTTACCACATGAAATATAGTAAGGTTGTTATCATCAACCACCGATAAATATGAACTATTGAAAATGAAGGTCCCATATTTGCCTTCGTCCATGACTTCTTGTGTCGATTTCCATTTGCTATGAGTAAACATGAAAATATTATCTGAAGCAAATAACAGGGAATCAACTTTCCATTTTCTATTCTGCATTTCAACCATTAAGTAATAAATAATAGTAGCAGCGATGGAAATACATACATTTCTTCATTTCTAATTGCATTTTCCTAACAGTCTATAGCTGCATAAGCCTTCTGTACTTGAAGAACCGCATGAACGCACAAAATATGATGACTCCAGTTACTCCAGTAATTAGGAGGACCCACTTAAATGCACCAGCATCATCAAACAATGGTATGGCAAAGTTCATGCCAAAGATACCTGCCACCACTCCAAAAATGGCGACAACAAATGTTGCTGTTGTGAGTAGAAGCTCAAATTGGATCAGTTGATTTCGGACATTATCCTGCAACCAAATACATCCCTTACTTTAAAAACTAGCGTCCACTTAATCAGCTCAAACAAAATTGAAAGAATTAAATGACTAGTTCCCAGAGAACATAATGCAAGATCTTTGTATCCTAGTTGACCATCCAAAAGGATCGGTCATGTAATTCGACTTCAGAAATCAGTATCATGGATAACCTGAACCTGCAATCCTATCCAATAAGAACAAGACACAATAAGGATGCAGAACTACTGCAAGAACCGATGACTACTTATTTCTTTTTGTGCATCAACATCAAGAAGTTGACAACTGTGCATTATCACTTAATGCTATGAAAATGATCCTGCTTGAAATATTCTAATTACCAAAGTTCTAAAATGTTTGGTCCCTAACAACTGAGCTAAAGCAAAACACAATTAAATATTAAGAAGACTTGGGGTTGGGGGAGGAGGAATATGTACCAGCTGAATGTTGATGAAATCCTCCGTGTCATCAATGTACTCCTTCAACTGAAAGAAGTGAATGTAAATGAATGAGGTTTAACATCCTATACAAGAAAAATGAAATGGAAATGAACATAATGGTTGCTGTTAGTACTGATGTCAACTTGTTCAGGGTGCTATCAATGACAACAAAGTACGCTTCTAGCAACATCTCCAGCTCTTCTATATTCTCAGTAGCACTTTCAGTACTCTTCATACTCTCATGTCGGCTCCTTGCAATACTCAGGCTTTTCTCAAGTTTTCGTGAATCAGGAAGTGATGAAACAGGAGAAACCGGAGCAGAAATAGATGTCCCACCATCATTTGACCTAAATCCCATCAAAGATTGATCACCATAGAATGATGATTCCATCCTACATTTCTTTTCAGTGAGAAACATTTCGGCCATATCTCCATCATCATCCATGAGCTGCTCAATCTCATCTCTTACCTAGATACAAGAGAATAAGAATAGGGGAAAAGATAACCAAGTTTTATTTGCAATAAAGGAAAAGCAAGTGATATTGGATTATACCTTCTGAACCCTCCGAGTCAAAGCAACAAGTCTGCTTTTTAACCTTCGTACACGTTCCAACTTCAATGTACTGATCTTTGATGTCAGTTCATCTAGTAATGGGTATGCTTCAATTTCTAATTCCGCTGCCTTCAGAAAATTGCAATTTAAATAAGATTACTAACTTGCTCAAACTTATGGAATCTTATCACAGAAACTGCAATAGGACAGGCTATGTGATGCCTTAATATAGCAAAAGGCAGTAGTAGTACGACAGAAGGTAAGAGGACTGAATTTTGTATGAAACCCAAAAAAAGAAAAAAAGATAGCTCTAGATGGACATAAACGGAAACAAGACAGAAGTAGCCATCCCCAAATACTTCTCTAGGTCATTATGAGACATGATATCCTTTTCTAATATATAAACAGCTCACTTGTCTCTTTCACAAAGACAATCTGAGTTGCATTTTTAATGAAGAAAGAAGAATTGGTATAGCCATCAAAAAGATAAAACCAGCAAGGCATACATGTTGTGATACATGCAAATTGCAGAGGATCATGCAGTGTGGGTTGTTGCTTTTCTAGAATGTTTTACTAGTTTAAGTTTATCTGATCTTACAAACCCCGTGTACTTAACATTTAACCTCTCTGGAAATGAGTTGATAACATCACTAGAACAATAGAGTAGCCAATAAGAAGACTGTTGGCTCAAATTTGATGACTTCCTGAACACAATTTAAGTTATATACAGAAGGATGAAATCTTGGTTTCATTAAGAGTTCTTAACCTTTGTTGAGTTGAGAAAGAGATCTTGAAATTTTTCCCTGTGCCTTTAAAATAATTGTTTCCTTTAAAGCTAATAACAGAGAAATGGACTGAACCCCAATAACTTGCAACAGATTGGAAATAAGCACTTGATCCAAAAGAAAAATCTGTGAGATCACTGTGATCTAAAGAATAAAATGATGATTCATTTACTCAGTCAGCGTAGATTGTCAATTATGCAAATAATAGTAATGCCTTTGGTTAAGCGAATGTTCGTAGCAAATAGTAGCAATAACCATGTGAAAAATTCATCATGGATAGAGGCACTGTGTTTCCATATGTGCAAAATGCACTGCCAATCTCATATTTAACAAGAGAAGAAAAATTAAGAGGAAAAATTTAGCCAGATATTTTATAGGAGATTTTCTCAAATGTTAGTTAATAGCGTGGAACACAGTAAAATGAATAAAGTTTCCCAGAATAACAAGCCAAATTGTGTGCAGAACATACAGAGATACACATCCATGTAAATGATCCACGAGTTTGTAGCGGAGAAAGATGTCGACTAGGAAATTACTGTCAGAAGGATTAGAAAACACACCCATGTCTTTCTGTTCCAAGATGTGAAGATATCACAAGATTGATAAATACATATCTACACACAGCCAGACCTCACTTGAACTGCTCTAATTAATCTAGAATGCACATCTACATCATTCAAGTGTCAAGAAGGACATGAAAACAGCTATATGGAGAAACAAAATGGATTCAATAGTATTTATCAACTACTACGATATTGCATGCTACAGCATCTAATTCATTAAAATTATGGTTGGAAAGTTCACTAGGATTAGGAAAAACAAGAAAATTAGGAATGCACAGCTTTAATAATACATCAGCAATAAACCATTCTTAATTTCTCTTGAATAACACCATTCATTCAAATCAAGCATGTTACAGATTTAAAGTTCTTTTAACACACCTGAGAATCAAGGAATGTACAAGCAGATTCCAGAGCAACTTCAAGAGCCCTAAACTCAAAGGGCAAATAATCAGGGGATGTATTCCCAAATACACTGTCAAAATTCCTACTTCTCCTTCGATTCAGTTCAGCACCTTCTGACTGCCATACATCACCTACCCCCCGTGTTGTCAATCGTCTTTGTAGCTCCACTACATACTGCAACACGTAGCTGTCAAGGGAATTTAGGAGCAGAACCTCATCAGCCGTAATAATACACCGAATCTGCTCTAAGTTTGCAACTATAGCCTTCTCTCTACCAAGGATTGTTGAGGGGTAAACAAAAAGAGGATCAAGCAGGCGTAAATCACGAGCAGGTAGGTCACAACGACGCATCATTGTGAACTTGTCAACCTCAATAATTTGGGAATTTCCCGATGAATCAACACGAATCCACGATCGAAGGCCTTGGCCACGTTTTTTCAAACCCGGAACATCAACGCCTTGGAAAGGTTGGCGTCCAGAGGCAGATGGTCGATAAGATGAATCTCTAAGGTTTATAGCTGATGCTGGTTTTGGAGGGAGCAGGCGTTCTTTAAGGTCCGCCATTAATAACAAGCCCTAAATGCTGGTACATTAGGCAAATGAAAGTGTGAGCATACTTATCACTGTCCTTCTTTTTTCCAGGATGCAAAAATAAAAGAGAACGCTTATGACACTTGTTCTCGCCTACAAAGGCCCTTCTATTTGAAGTCATTCCATTAAGAAAGGCAAACTTTTACCATACCATGAGAGTTAAATTCGCATAAATTAAACCAAAAAAAGAAAAGAATGTCCATAACATTGAATGCACACTACATATTTAGTCTCAGCACAACATCCTTAGCGAAGCACATTGTGCTACACAATATAATTTTGCCCAGTGCAAGACCAGAGTAAGCCAAACCAGGTACCTATCTCCTGCCATAATTTGCATTAGATTCAAAAAATACTTCAGCCTATTTACTTGCTAAATAGAAACAAATGAATTAATGCACCCAAGATTTTACAGTTTCAGCAGTACGCAAACCGTCTCATACCAAATGTTATCAGAACTTGTTAACTGAAGAAATATCATTTTCCAAAAACGAGTCTTTCCTTCACATACACTGCGAAGGGCCTAGTTCTGTATAAATCTTGAATCTTTACTGAATTAGCATCTCCGTTATCGACACACAAAACCACCTCCAACAAACCCTAAATAATACCAAAGAGATATAGTAAAACATACATATATAATCACAAAGAAGCAGCTTTATGAGAACCCCATTAGCCAAAAACAAGATTTCAACGCAAATCACACAGCTGCAGCTATATATGAAAACAAGGGTTACCTCCAACGGAGAAATCAAACAGGAAATTGAATCACAGCCCTTGATTTCTCTGTTGATGTAGATAGAAAATCCATCAAGACAACAAAAAAATGGATTACACGCAATGGGAAAAAAACGAGATTGTAAGAATCAGATAAGTTTACTACCTGACAGTGATTTGATGGGTTGTTGATTAGAAAGGCTGAAGTGGGTTTTCTTTAAGGCAAAGGCTTGATAGAGAAGGGAATCAAGCAGAAAATATTAATGTAATAATTAAGTAGAAAATTAATAATAGTTTAAGAACTTGATTACATTAAAATATTTGGAATTAAAACACGTTCCGATTGTTCTTAGTTTCAAAGCTTAAAAAATTCCACTGCTATAAACATGGATTTGTCTGTGAGTTGGCGGGGTATTGACTCGTGCAGGGCACCATAGATTAGATGCCTAGACGGTGATGGTTACTCAGCTGGATAAATACTTACCAAGTTTTGCAACTGTATCTTCGAATCAACTCATCCTTGGAGAAGACTCATGTATGGGTTTTCCTGACATCTTACTGTGAGTAAAAACATTACATTGGCATCCATTAACAGCAAGTGTTAGAAAAACCCTGTCCCTGTGTATATAGGGCACAGCTTTATGTTGCTGGGTGAATATTCGAGTAATTTGGATGAAATATTATCAATTTAAAATATATATATATATATATATATATATATATATATATTTAAATTTTTTCCAAGTTGTTTGACTGGAATTAATTTGTTATTATACAAATCAGAAGATAATTTGAAACTCCTTTTACTAAATGTACTAGATTGGTGTCATGTGTTATGTCTTCGGGCGGGCTAGATTTTTTTTTCATGTTATTATAAAACCTATCTTAACAAATTAATTTGATATTTTGTAGGCAAAAATTTAATTTAAATTAAATTTTATGTTAAACTGAGATAGAAATTCACATAATCAAACTAGATTAACCCGATAAGTTATACAAATTAAATTGTAATGTAATTAATAGATTAAAATCTAGAAGGTTAAATTTAATATTTTAAAAAACAAATTTTAAAATAATTTTATTTTAATTTTAAAAAAGTAAAGTAATGGATTCTTATTTAATTAAAATTGATCGAGATGCAATTTATGATATAAACCTACCTTAAAGAATCTAAAACTATGTTCTATAGTGTTGTGTGGAACGTTGTAAGCATTTTCGTGTCGGTAAAGTGACCATGTGGTGTTAAAGAGGTTGACATGTTTCTTACTTATGTATCTACGTGAGTGTATTTGCCATGCTAACATACGTTTCAATACGATGATCAACATGTGTACTTGTCAATTTACATCATCTAATGTTAACACTATTCATTACAATAATTAAGAATTATATACAAAATAACCATCTAGGTAGTGGACCAGTGGTAAGAGCTTGGACCAAGAGGTTTGCTCTCTCTGTGGTCTCAAGTTCAAGGTCTGTGGTTGCTCATATGATGGCCACTGGAGGCTTACATGGTCGTTAACTTCAGGGCTCGTGGGATTAGTCGAGGTGCACGCAAGCTGGCCTGGACACCCACGTTAAACTAAAAAAAAAATAAGAATTATATACAAAATAACTTGTTTTTTTCTTTTCTTGTGATTATTTTACAATTCTATGAAATCAATATTAATGATGCTTAAATTCTACATCACAAAATAATACTGATAAGAATTACTCTATATATAATTTTTCCTGTATATGCTTGGTTAGCTTGAAAAATTCATTATTTAACTATTTGTTTTTGCGTTTCAAAAAATTTTTAGAAAAAATTAAAAAAAATTATTTTTTTCTTTGCTTTAAATTAATATTTTTTTGGTATTTTTAGATTATTTTGATGTACTGATTTCAAAAATAATTTTTAAAAATAAAAAAATATTATTTTAATACATTTCTAAGTGAAAATGCACTTTAAAGAACAACCACAACCACACTTCAAAACAGGATTAAAAAGCATGTTTAAACTGGTTTTAAAAATTCACTATTTTTAAAAATAATTTTTAAAAATAAAAAAATATTATTTTGATATATTTCTAAGTAAAAAATATTTTAAATAACAACCACATCTAAACTTCAAAACAGGATTAAAAAGCCTGTTTAAACTGGTTTTAAAAATTCACCATATTCAAGTAACCTAATAAATTAGCCCATGAAATAGTAAGCTTTGTCGTACCGAGCTCAAACTATTCGAGTTAAAATCAAGGATTTTTTAAAAAATAACAACCTATTAACCCGATGATTTAGTGAAATGGGTCCTTTATCAGGTCAGACCCGGGCCGGGGAGGGCCCATTAACATTTTCTAAGTACGGCTACATACCTTTATTTATAGTCTGACAACTATGGGCCTATAAGTACTGACTGCTAAGCCCAATAATTACAAGCCACAAAGAGGTTTTCATAGGAACTCATGTTTAAACTGGTTTTAAAAATTCACTATTTTTAAAAATAATTTTTAAAAATAAAAAAATATTATTTTAATATATTTCTAAGTAAAAAATATTTTAAATAACAACCACATCTAAACTTCAAAACAGGATTAAAAAGCCTGTTTAAACTGGTTTTAAAAATTCACCATATTCAAGTAGTCTAATAAATTAGCCCATGAAATAGTAAGCTTTGTCGTACCGAGCTCAAACTATTCGAGTTAAAATCAAGGATTTTTTAAAAAATAACAACCTATTAACCCGATGATTTAGTGAAATGGGTCCTTTATCAGGTCAGACCCGGGCCGGGGAGGGCCCATTAACATTTTCTAAGTACGGCTACATACCTTTATTTATAGTCTGACAACTATGGGCCTATAAGTACTGACTGCTAAGCCCAATAATTACAAGCCACAAAGAGGTTTTCATAGGAACTCAAAGTTGAGTTCTGAACTCGAAAATAATGCACCCAAGGGTCTGCCTTTGCCAGGCCCGCACCTCATCTCCAAACCAGAGCCTGCCAATTTAAACACACAAATACTTCTGTATTTGTCTGAAAGTTGAAAAATTATAATGCTCTAAAATATTGCTTATTGATACAAGGAAAGATAATGACAACTTAACTATCTCAAGGATCCATTTACGGGTGGATCAACTCAAGCTTTGAATTTTTATTTTAAATCCCTGAAAATGATGTTATTTTGAAGGGAAAGAAAAAAAAAACCAATATTTTTTCCACCAACCTTGCCCAGGCCAGGCTCGGCTAGTCACCAAGTTATGCCGAATCGGGTCTAATAACGCGGTGAATGAAGATGAAGCTTGTTTCAATTAGCAAAACCATAACATGGATGGATTCTCTCGAGACAAAAACAAAGTCAGACCACATGTGGTTCTGCTCCTTCCTTACGGTCCTAACTCAGCTTTGCAGGTAAATTATTCAGTATACTCTTCCATGTATATTGTTCCTCACTCCCATGAGCGATGGCAATAAGCATTAGCCAAGAAGAAGAAGAAGAAGAAGACAAGCAATAGCCAATTTATTTTGGTGCTGCCTTCCATCAGGCATATGTAATGGATAGGCTCAGCAACTTTACATGGAAAAAAAAGAAGTGAAATTAGAAACAGTCCCCACATCTAATTATGTACAATAGACGCAACCGTTATAATTTTGGCTGGAAGATGGAGGGGGGCTTAATTTTAATTCACACATTAAAACTTATCATTT
>Ga0307515_10006357_pt1 | contig 23650 bp, 14 predicted proteins | sample 17_EM_MG_FD_194513 | JGI IMG/M metagenome (GOLD analysis project Ga0307515, IMG submission 194513) | Populus trichocarpa ectomycorrhiza microbial communities from riparian zone in the Pacific Northwest, United States - 17_EM | ecosystem: Host-associated > Plants > Roots > Unclassified | place... | reverse complement strand
TTCAACGCCTGGACCATAGTTACCTATAGTTACCTGTAGTCAAACTGCAGGCTTTTCGAACCATGGTTTACCTAGGCACCTGCAGTTCCCACCTGCTCAAAGCCTGCAGGCGTGGGCCGCTCCAATGGCCTGGCCTGCGATGCGTGGGCCCGGCCGGGCTTATTCTGAAACTGGCCCGCCTGGCCCACCAGGATTACTGGGCAGAACCCGCTGTCATTCGCTAGAAAGGAGACAAGAGTGCTAGAGAGCCTTATTCCTGCGTTAATTCCAAGAGTGGTACTGGACACTCCATACAAAGAGGATGTCATGAGAGCATTAGATGACTGCTCGGTTTTCCATTTCGCAGGGCACGGCCTATCTCACCCCTCTGATCCTTCCATGAGCACTTTGCTTATGACTGACTGGCAGACAAACCCGTTGACAGTCAAAGATCTAGTCGCATTAAAGCTCCATAAAAACCCCCCACTTCTTGCATACCTTTCAGCTTGTTCGACAGGCGAAAATCGAGATTCTAGATTACTTGACGAGGGTATCCATTTGATGAGCGCCTGTCAGCTCGCGGGATTTCGAAGTGTCATTGGGTCGTTATGGGAAGTCTCGGATAAACACTGTGTTGATGTGGCAAAAGATGTTTACAACACAATGATTAAGTCTGGTATGAGCGACGAATCGGTATCACTAGGTCTACACCATGCGGCATTGAACCTCCGTGGCGGTCACGGTCGTACCAACACGACTAGGGAAGCTAGGGATGCACGCCTGATTGAGACTGAGGAAAGCGAGGAAAGCAGGATTGGTGACCCATTTATTTGGGCTGCATATATCCATATGGGGATGTAATGGGTGCAGTATTGTCATACCATCGTTTCTGAGCATTACTGACGGATTTTCTACTAGGGACAATAAAGTACTAAAGCTGTGATGGATGTTAGGAGTGTGGAGTTGGAAATGGGGGTGCGGGTGAGACCATATGTAGTCCTCCGGAGGTGGCAGTGAAGTAGTGGAGGTTTAGTGTTGGGAATTCGGTGGCGGTAGTCTTGAGGCGAGAGTTCGGCATGATGTTTATTGTTCTATGGTGTTATGCAGAATTTTATGGGGAGCATGGAATAGTGAGTAGGTCGTAATATAACCTACTACGTCTACCTATGATTACGTTTTGTTTTGATATAGCCTCTCGGCAGTAGAAATGAAATTTTGTGGCGTAATGTAACGTAGCGGTCGAACCGATGTATTTGCGAACACGATGGAACTTAGGAGTTAGAATAACTCAAATTTTCTGACCTGACCTAGTTCAAGCTCAAAGGATGACAGAAGATATTGCAATGATTCCACCAGTCCAGACGATCCCGGTCCGAGGTAGGGCTCAGTCCAGTCCGGTCTAATGGGAAGGTCGGACTGGACTGATCCACAGACTGGCAGTCTTGGACCGGACAGGCTTGGTCTGGACCGATCCATTTACGCATATAATTTTGACATTACTTTTTAGCCAAGTACTACCGAAAACATCACTCATCCTCACTTTTTATCACCACTCATTCCCGAATACCCACTCTGATCGAAATTAGACCACTTCTGTCTGTATATTCGGCTCCATCGAGATATATTTTCCGCAATAAAAGACTAATAACCGGGAAAGTATACCCTAACCCTGGACACCGTGAGGGATCGGTCCGGACCAAGCCCAGTCCAGTCTGTCAGCATCTGGGATCGGTCCGATCCCTGTCCAAAAATTTCTTGGACTGGACCTGGACTGGACTGGACGGTTCCGGTCTGGACTGATCCATTGCTGGACTGGTGGAATCATTGAGATATTGCAGCACTCTAAAGATTGTAGAAACCTCAAAAATGGAGGGGTTGCTTCAGGTATCGCACGAAGAGACGCAGCTGCTACAGGCGGTAGAACACATGCCTTCTTTGACTGGGACTACAAATAATCCGCTGTTTTGGTAGTGGTGGGTACTTCTCGGAAAATATCGGAAACGCCTCGGCATACCGAAACCTTGTCGAACCACTCCTCCACAACTCTCCACCCAAACTGTCATGTTGTCCGATCCGCGGATATACTTCTAGCGCCTTTTCATATCCAACACCCGAACTAGACACCCTGGGATATATTCTTGAGAGCCTGACGATACACAATATCCTCATACGTGTGCGTACTCGTGTTTACAATGTATAGACCATAGTTAGGACTATCACTAGCACGATCGGGTATATCCCATAAGATGATCGTCGTTTCCGTTGGCATTACCGTGGTCGTAGTGCAGACAGTAGTTGGATGAGACTTGAGATACCGGAGGACTCTGTACGATGATTATATGATTGAAGGATAGACGGGAGTTCTACCGGCAAAGGCGGTCACTGTAAATGATATATCGGGCCGAGCTGGGAGTACAACGTACTCTACAAGCGATGATCGCTTGGTGGTCTTTGATATCTTTTACCTCAGGAAACAAAACCAGGAGCGCACTTGATGTCCTCGGGTCCCGGTGTATCCATGGGTATATTTAGACAAGCCAAAAGGTGAAGTTATTGACATGGGATTGACTGGGGCACACGAAGTCCAAAACCAGGATAAAATACCACGGAATAAGATCCGGAAATGACCTCGGGGTTGGGTGCTGAATAATGATATAGCTACGAAACCTTATATATGCTATGGCCTTAAAGAACAGCAGCAGCGAACAAAAGAAAAATGACATGAAGAGCTATGGTAAACGTGTCAGGTAATTACCTATTATTGAATACCAACATCTCGAGAGACACCCAGAGTAGCCATTAACTACACGGCGATCGACACCGGCACTAACAGATGGCGTTGAGACCGTTTCTTCCGCCTGGGACGTAACGCAGTGAGGATAGTAACAATGGAGACGATGACGGAGATGCGATGCTTCAACAGGTTGGTGCAGTAACTTCAGTCGAGAATACCGACTACCGGCGAGCGAGTCTTGCACGTTTTGTTACTTACAATAGACACGATACCAACAGTCAACACAAAACCGACTGATTAAACAGATACGACCCCTTGACTGATGAACAAATCAATGGTGGCCAATATATCTGCGATATATGGCAGGAGTCCGCGCCCCAGTCGTGGGCAGCGGCGGCGGTGACCGCGGACATGAGGGACTAGCAATAATTCCACCAGTCCGGACGATCCCAGTCTAAGGTAGGGCTCAGTACGATCCGGTCCAGCGGCGAGGGCAGACCAGACCAAGCCACAGACCAAGCCCTGGACTGGACGATCCCGGTACTGGACCAGTCCATATTGACTCAAAATATCTGTCTAGATTCAGTAAAGTTTCCTCGCGAAGGACCACCGAAAACAAGATTCATCACCGCATTTTACGAACACCCGTACCCAAATTCACCATCTGAGATGACTATAGTAGTTCTGTCTAAATATTCGGTGCAATCTGGTAAATTTCTGCAATTTTCGATCCAAAAATAGTAAACCTGACCCTGAATAGAAATCACGGTCCGGAGAAATCACGGTATGCAGACGGGATTGTCTCCGCGGATCAACTACCGCTCAAAAGTCACAAAAACGGCCACCGAGTAAGAACGGCTGTTCGAAATCAAGATCGGACTGGCGGGGCTAATAGAACTCATCAAGGAGATCATTGACGTCAAACAAGCATCTTTATCGAACAAATATTCATGGAGTTAGCATGGGTGGATGGTGGGAGTTGATATAATTCTCCTCCCTGCTAGGCCCCCACCATCCACCCATGCCAACTCCACGAATATTTGTCCGATAACAATTCTTGCTGGTGTCAAATGATTTTCTCGATGTGCTCTATTAGCCCAACGAGTCCGATCTTGATTTGGAGCAGCCGTTCTTACTCAGCGGCGGTTTTTGTTGATTTGATATGAAATGACACGTCATCCTGTCCAATACCGCCCGGCATGACATGAATTTGTCATCCCAAATCCCGTCTCGGGATGGGATGACGGGACCTGAAAACCGCCGCATTACCATCCCGTGGTTCTCACTAAGACCAAGCCCGTCCAGATCCGGCAGAATCTCAGACTGATCCCATCCCCGTCCAGAAGATTGCTCGGACTGAACTGGTCCGTACTGGACGGTCCCAGTCTGGACTGGTCCATTGCTGGACGGGTGGAATCATTGGGGACTAGTGGAAAAGCGAGGGCACAAGTGTACAATTAAAAAGTGACGCTAGCGAGTGCGCAGCACCCCTACAACGGTAGCCAGTTTTAGCGGTGCACCGTCGATGAGTTTAGACCGCCTAACATGGCGAAGCGGAGTATGCGGTGGAAGCTATTGGGGCCTGTTCAAATGTAGCAAGGCTCAAAACCACGTCAGATAGGGAGGATATCCGGATGGGGTGACCACGTGCAGCTGCTGACGAATCCCGCCCGGTTCCGAGGAAGGGCGACACTCTGAAAATAAACGGCAGCACCCAACAACAGGAGCTAGCAGCGAGGTAATACGGCCTTGGGGTGGGCAGGTATATCGAGTCACATGTATGTTTCAACACATGTAACACTTTATATCAAACGCGAGCAATTGAGAATAGACTGTATGTTTCTAGAAACTCACAAGTTGCCTTGGTTAAATGTAGCGCGATGCGAGTATCTGATCGAAAAGCTGGACGATAGGTGTGTCGGTTGGCCTTGCAAATAGCTAACTCCACCTCGCCTACCTATGTTTGATTGTAGGTGTATGTATGCTCCACCTCCGGTTTCAGGTGAACGTGCCTTCGGTTGCTCTCCGGCTGCGCTTGTGGGCACGCTGGGTTCTGATGGTTTCCGATAGATTCCGAGTGGTTGCAGAGTCTTAATCTCTCGCCCAGCTCAGATCGACTGTGGCACCTGTATATGTAGATACCTAGATCTGGAGGAGATTTGTGAGCACCTCCAAGTTAAAGCGGGGTGATAGTAAGATCGCGGAGGGTACGGTGGAAGGATCATGAGCACTGTCTCATTAAACTGGGACGTTAGGCACGGGCATCAAACGAGACAACATACGGGCGGAGATAGCAGCGGGGGACGCATCGGAGACCACTAGTGGAGTGGAGAGGCTACGGCTTGAGCGGAATCGTACGCTTAGTTATCTGCACTACATACGATTTCCACCATCTGCTACAATGATAGAATGCTATATACTCTTGAATCTCCTTGTAGGCAGAGTCTAATCTGCAGAAGGGTGCATATTGACACTTATACGTCCTCATTTAAATAGTAGGGGAACCATTCAGTAGGTTCACTCGAACTTTCGTTGCTATGTATGTACGTGTAGCCGAGCGGCCCGAGATGCATCCGGGAGGTGGGGTAGAAATGTGGGGTTAAATATAAATGAATACTTTGGCATGGTCACCTTCTTCAGCGATTTAGTCTCATCCTTCTACCTATGCTCCGAAATATCGGCAATTCCTTCGAGAATATGGAGGGTCTACATACCTTTCTGCAGAGATGCCATCCCGATAATTAATGGAAATGGATATGTAATCTAACGAAAGTGGATGTAAGTTTGCGTTTTAGCCGACATGTGACACCCTACCTTGTCGTTCCAACACCAGACGCAAGTCACCATATTACGCTGCTCTTCTTAAGTACCTATGGAAATGCTTTCCGTGTTACCTCCTCTTTCACATTAATCTTTCTGTTGATATATAGGGAGAACCGTGTGCATAGATCTAGATACAGAGAGAAGAGAGAAAGAGAAAGACTGGAGTTATATATGAGAGAAGTGTGCTCCACTAGCGGTCAGCCCGTGTCAGCTCTATATATACCTGCAACACTTTCCCCCCGAACTCATAAAGCAACACCGTATCCCCGCTCTCTACTCACAACGATTCCGCTATAATTTACTCACTCTTGACTCATAATTGAGCTGTCACTATCCAATTTCAAGTGTTACAAACTACGCGACAACCGGAGTACTGTATTTGGCTCGTGCCCGGGGAAATCCCGTCTTGGCACAAACACGGGACTGTTTTGCATGGATTCTCCTCCCGTTGGCATCATTAACCGAAACCCCGAACCTCCCAAAACTATTGGAAATCCGCTCCACCCCGCGCCCAAGTCCCGCTGATGGCGGCGCGGCCAATATTGCCTTGTCATTGTGTATATAGAGAGACCGCTAGAGTAGAGAGAACGATATCGCTCTTGGACTTTCTCACAGCGCCCACTATCATTTCCAACAAAAACCAAAAAGAGCTTGATGTACCCAGTTCATCTTATAATTAACTGCTATAGGGGCTCATTTACTCTAGCCTAGAGCCATAATTCAATCGGTAGTGATCATTAAGAGCTCCCATTTTAAGTTTGCAAGTAGGCACCTCGAGGTGAACTGTTATGTTCGGAGCCCATTATTTATAGTCCAACCAACCAAAAACAACCGGACAAGTTGGTAAATATCCACAGACCTAGGTAGCTATCTAATATTTACTGATGAGCTAAGATACGATGCGGTGGAATTACATAAAAATTTGGATGTTCCCTTTTATGGTAGGGCTAACTTATCGGAGGCATACCGATGATTTAATCTCTACTAGAGCCCCTCTCTAAGTGACGCGAAGGTCGGGGCTGGTTGCATGAGCTTATCATGTCCATAAGTATCTTTCATCATCATTCTCTCATCATTATCAATTCCAAAACTATGAGCTTCAGAGCTAGGTTAGTTCATTACCGCTTTGCATTGCAACTTGCTTCATCAAAAGCTATCTCTCATTACTACTCAGTCAACAGCAATACTCTGTAGACCTATTGAATATCAGAAATCAGAACTACCTCCTTGCGCTGCGTTCGAATCCATCTCGCAATCTTCAGAGACATTACTGTCTCCGTAGCCACTTCCCATCTCCTCCCCTTCTTCTCCTGTTTCTTCGACACCGGCAAATCTATCGGATAAACTTTTGGTATGTTGTATCCTCCCTAGAGATTCGGGGTTTTCAGCATTTCCCGCTTCATTGCCAGATTAGGAGGCTGTCGTCTGTTTGTTTTCTACTATATCAATTTTCGTTTGGAGGTCGTAAACGAATGGTTCGGAAAAGTTTATGTGGATACGACAACTTTGGTCAATCCGACTATTGGAAGTAACTGGCCAAAAACACCCTCGAATGCAAACCCTATGGAACTTAATCAATATCAGTTCTATCAATGGATAAAAATAGGTATTACCTAGAGATCGGCCATTCTTGGTGAAGAACATCCGCCGTTCACTATTAACGCAACATCCCAAAGTATCTCCTGTACCATACTTTTCACCGTACTTAGTGCCGGATCCGGAGCTCGCAAATTTCAAGCCATCACCTCCATGATAACCCCACCTCTCCGCGTCCCACCCTGGAAACCTGTCTGAGCGTGGAACCGGTCCATTACTCAAACCCAATCCAACAATTCTAGAAATTGGTCAGTTCTCCGGACGACGAAGTGTGTGAAAACCTTACTACGGAGGACCACCCTCCACCACGGTAGTTTCAAGGCATAACGTGAGTTCATCAACATCCGACAAGTTGACTAAGGGATTTAGCCCGAAGGCTAGGCTGGCACTAACTTTAACCCGCAAGCCCTCTACCAAGGCGGGCACTAACTATAGCCCGCCCGCCATCGGGACTAAGGCAAGCACTGGACTTGGCGGGCTTGGTACGGAACCTATCTCCCCGCTAGCCTCGGGCTTGGTGCAGTGCCTATCTCCGCAAGAGCCTCGGGCCTGAGTAGTGCTTTGCTCATGATGTTTCATTCTTAGTGTTTCTTCTTTTAGTGTTTCGTTTCGTTCCCGAGGTGATTTCTCTGTCTATATATTCTCTCTTTGTACGATAGACAGTTCAATCATCATCTGTCTCTTCCTCCTCTGATTGTCTCATCACGACGCTCTGAAGAATTTGCGAAGGGGAGGAAGCGGGTGATTTGATTGAATCAGAGTTTCTTCGATGTCAACATTGCCTTCCACTATCTACCTAGCATAACTCCATGCTTCGCTGTATGGAATTAGACAATTAAATAAAACCTTCAAAAGAAACTTCTAACCTATCGTTGTGCAGCTGCATATTCGTCATTTTGATTTTTGTGCTGAATCTTGTGGGCCTGAGGGTATCAGTTAGAGGCAGCGATTGCAGACACTGTGATGACCCAGGGGTTAAGAGTTCAGTCATTGCGGGATTGGTTTGGATTGTGTACAGCACAAGTTTGCTGACCAGCCGTGCTCATCCTTTTTATCAGGATTGGCTCCCAACTTTAAAAGTTGGCACCCAATATCCAACTGCGGCCGAAGGACCGCTATCTAAAGGGCAGTATCGTAATCACTTTTCTGACTGGGACACCTTTCACACATCGGCTTAATAATGTCACCGTGCGGACCGATGGCTGCCCAATCAAAAAGGGTTTGTCCATATACGCCTTCTATTTCGATAGAGGCGCCCTTTTCTAGTAGATATTTAGCAATAATGACCGCTCCCCGCTGAACTGTAACGTGAAATGCAGTTTCTCCACCGTCGTCCTGAGAATTCACTGATGTATCACTGCACCCTAATAGCGTCTCAACCAACTCATCGTAGGCCTATAAACAAGCCCAATGCAAACCCGTTCAATTATAATCGTCCTTAAAGCCGATACTCTTGAATCCCCTTTTGATCCCTGAACCAATAGAATGACCACGCTTTCCTAGTCCGGAATCGACTGAGATGTTAGTGATAACAGCAAGTCAGGGCTGTTGCCATGTTGATTTATGATATCTGTAGATGTGCCATGGTTGAGAAGAAATCGGACTACATCGTTCCTTCCATGTCGGATGGCTAAGTGCAATGCCGTATCTGCGTTAACGTCTTTAGCATCCAGATCCGGTTTTCGATCAATTATCAAATTCATTATCCTTATATGGCCTCGTTTGGCGGCCAGATGGAGAGCTCGTTGTCCTCCGAAGTTTCTGGCATCAATTACTGCTTTGCATTTCAGAAGTAGTTCGATAGTTTCTGTTTGTCACTGCGGTAGCAGCCATATGCAAAACGATATTTCCCTTGTTATCCGCTATATCGACGACTGCACCATGACATAAAAGCAATTTCGCAATGCTTATGTATCAATAATTTTTAGTCCCGCGGGGTGGACGCGCTTAAGCGATAATTTTTATTTTCATTAATACCTTCTTGCTTTGATACTTTATGTTTAGAAGTGAAATCAGGCTGGTACAATCTACGAACTTTTATCTCATGTTGTTACAATATATAGAACTTGCTAAATTAAATGACAATAAATTGAATTATAAAGTTTAAGCCCTGGCGCGCCGCAAAGCGGCTGGGGGCGAATTTTGAAAAAAAAAATGCAATTTTTATTTTATAAAAATTTGCTTCGCCGGGTAAAAATAAGGATCTTTCCTTTAAATTCAGAAAGTTAAAGCAAGTTGCTATAATTTTGCTTCTATCAAAAACTTTTAACTGGAGCTACTCTGTCTTTGTATAGCTCTTTTATAGCTTCGCGGTATAATGAATTACTTCCATTTATTTTGTCATTTATTTTGTCATTTGAATTATATAATTTATGAGTTTCGGCCGCCGGGTGGCTGAAACGTGGGGGTGGAAAATAAAATTTTCCTCCCCCTCGATGTATGATAAACTCGTTTCATATTATTCTGCTTTAATGCCTGATAGTACTCTCGCGGCGCCTACCGCTATACAACCTAAACCTAATTCGTTTATTTCTTGTTTGTTGTTGTTTATTCATACTGTATTCACTCTAATTAGAGTATGACAGGACCTTAATACACCCCTCCGCCTCCGGGCGAGCCGGCTAGATGGAATTCGTTTATTTCTTAGGCTAAGGGAACCGGAACCAGAAAGTGCTTGATGTATTGGTGTTTTACCGCTATGGTTTGAAACGTTTGGAACAGCACTAGAGTCAAGGAGGAACTTCACGGCCTTTTCCCTACGTTTAGTTATAGATAGCTGCAATGGACTGCTTCCGTTTTATGTATCATGGTCATTCGCATTTGCATTGTACTTAAGTAGTAACTGGGGAGACCACTAGGTACCCTCTCTTTGACGGCCAGGGTAAGAGGCGTTCAGTATTTATCGTTGATAGCATTAATATTGGCATTTCGTAGGAGAAGTAACTCTGCAACAATAGAATTATTCGATTTTACCGCCAGATTTTCCACTCCGATCTTGAAAATTAGTGGTAGCTTTGGTGATCAAGTAGAATTCCAGTAACCATTGTCGAGCCGTTCAGCGATGTGGCGATATGCAATGCAGTCTGACCAGTCTTGTTGGTTCCATTTATAGCTTCTCGTGCCAGCAAGAGTTGAACAACGTCATGGTGGTTCACAGCTAAAGCCAGGCGAAGCGCGATATTGCCATCCAGGTCTTAGGCCACGCAATCGGTGCTATTATCGAGTAAGATTTGGGTTAATGATTTGTAGCCATACATCGCTGCAAGGAGAGGTATGTAACTTTTAGGATCGATCACACTCCTAAATTCTTCTTACCTTGAATCTTGGAGGCTCAACTGTGCGGCACTTTGCACATTCGCTTGTGTTCGGAATGGGCGGTCTGCATTATGCAACTGCATGATATTGCTATTTGCTTGGAGTGTTGCACCAAATGCCCCTCAACTGTTGAACGCAACTGTGCAGGGTATTGGTTGATGTTGCAAAACCCTCGGGCACGTGTATGGCCATTACATGGGTTGATGTGTTCAGTAGCACCTGTGCCAGGATCTTGCCGTAGGGGCGCTCTGCACTACTCCACAAACATTGTTTCACTTGGCATGTGCGACAACTGCGGCTAATTAATTCCAATGCACCTGTTTTCTTGGTGTTTTATAAATTGTACTTTATATATTTAGATCAGCTAGCTTATTTGCATTGGAATGGTTCGCAGTGTATGTCATCACGTGCCTTTAAGATAAGCTATGCAGTTAGCATAGAGGATGCGTGTTATCTGAGACTTAGACAATCAATCGATTTAACCGACAGTAAGTTAACGCTTCGAACACGCTGGCTAACGAGGCAGTGGATTGCCAATACACTAACTTTGAGGATACACCTCCGTCCAACTGGCAAAAGTTGTATTTGAAGACAGCGATTTTGCCCGTACGAGGGCATCGAAACTTAGGCTTGTTTTGATATGATTCCAGTGTGGGATACAGGGTGAGGGTGCAAGTTTGTACCTGGAGGTCAATGTTCATGGAATGGACTTGTGGCAAAAGGGATAGCGGGTCAAGAACAATGATCCAAGTGACAGAATAGATGACTAGTATATTTGCCCTCCTCTGAATACAAAAAAATATCTCTCGCAACATCGTGCCATACCTAATCCTTCACCGGTATCTCGGGTACAACCACATACAGCTATGCAACCAAAGTCCCTAATGCCATCTTAACTTCTCCAATAGATATCATTAGCACTAGCCGCTATCTCAAGTTGAGAAATATACGTACACTCCCTTAAGGAAACTAAAACGTCTGGCCGCCATTGAAGGTGCCACCCTGGAACTCATTGTGTTTAGCACCGGAGTTGTAGGATCGACTATTATTGTTGTAGGTTCGACTGTTGTTATTGTTGTTGTTGTTTCCGCTAACATTGTTGCTTCCGCTGTTTCCGCTGTTCCCGCTGTTTCCGCTGTTGTTTCCGCTGTTTCCGCTGTTGGTTCCGACGTTGTTTCCACTGTAGCATCCGCTGTTGCTGTTCTTGCTTGGATCCTGGTTGTTCATAGCGACTATCGGGATTAGCCAAGGTTAAAGAAGGAAGCACTAGTTGTACCGGAAGTGGATGGAGTGCAGAAGTGATGTTTTGTACACAATGGAGAGCTTTGATGATGCCTTGTGTTGGTTGTTGTGGACGAGATTATGGGCAAGATCTAGGACTTTATGGACATTCCTTGTACGAAGGGCCAGGGAAATTGGAAAGAGGAGATATTAGGACCTAGGCTATTAGGAGCAAATTCTACTAGTAATCGATGACGTTGGTCTGATTGGAAACGGACCGTCTGCAACTTTGCTTAAGGCAACCATATCGCACAGCCCGTTGTTCTGAGACCACCACGAGGAAGGGAGTCCGGCCCGGTATTTTTATTGGCTGCCTCCAGTGCAGGGGTGAGAATCTTTGCTGAGGAGACGTTAATCTGACTCACAGGTGCGATATAGGTTGCAATGGACTTGACGAGGCATTTCGACGCGGTTCGACAGCCTATGTATCAAATGTAAGTTGGGTCCACTTATTGTTACTATACGCCCATGCGTGATGCTGGAATAGGTTTAATCCACAGGCTTGCTACAATAAACCAAGTGATCGTAAAAAAATCAGAGCTGCAAGTAGTACTTCTGCTGCAGCTGTAGCACAGCAAGGAAAGTGAGACATGAAGGAAACGGAACTTGCCCCGCCTTGTTGCAGGGAAACTAGCGTTATGGAACAGCTTTTTATAGGATGGAGGCCTTTGGCGCAATGCACTATGCCGTTTTGAGCCCAATCTCTATTAAACGCAACAGCCCTGTTTGGGAATCTGCTGCCACACATGCTTGCGCGTAAAGTGCAACAGCACGAATGTGCCTCTGTCAGTGGAACATGTGAAATGCAATATTCCTTCCCATTATGTGTTTGTTCTGGCAACACGCAGGTATGTAGCAACAATCTCCACAGGCTTTCAATATAATGAAATGGGAGCAGTATTACCTTTGAGTATATGATAAAATGCTTCATCAACATAGAGATGGGATGTTGAAGCTGGTTGAGTAGTTGTTGACAAGGTCATGATTTTCGTGTGTCCACTTATTTTGATTGCAACTGTAACTCAACGAAGAATACGACACCGGTTCCTCATTCAGTTTACATAGTTTCTGCGACTACAAAACACCGAATAGTTACAGAATGTCCCTGGGGAGCTGAATGGGTGGTGCAAACTGCCGCGGGTATCCTACACTGCCAAGCTGAGCAAGCTGCAGGGTTCATGCACCACTGCGAGCGGCAGAGCAACAGCAATCAGCGCTCCATGTGCTGAATCCGAGTTGTAGAAGTACATCTGTACCGCTGGGGTAGATATGAGCATCATTGATACGTGTAGATAACTTCAAGGTCATTATTGAGGCAAGTAGGTATGGGAATCACGTGAAGGATTACATGGTCCCCCTTTTTTAATACATATACAGATACGGGGTATCATCATATGCTGTCACCACGAAGCATTCTCATTGGTGAAACTGGTTTCTACTGTGGCTAATATCACACGTCAAGCCACAATGGCTCGCCACAACAGTTGATGTCACGTGACTCGGTCCAGAGCCCCAACTCCACGATGTCCATCGCCCAGAGCCGCGACTCCATCTCTGTTACCGATGCTTTTGCGAGCCCGTCAACACAATGGCTTTCCCATTCCGCTTGCTTCACCTTGTGAATATCCAGCTGTGCAAACGTTTCTGCAACCAGTTTCCATTACATTTCAACATACTCAAAATCCATTTTCTTACACCCATCACGATATTTAATGTTAAGTTTTAGAGTTCTATGTACATTGTTTGACTATCTTGCGTTATCATGGTCCGCTTGATTATCATTATCAGGGTGTTGACCTGTGTTGCGTTTATGCATAAACTCCGTTGATATCCATCCAGAACTGCAACACCATCACTGCACTCAGATGCTGTTATATATGTGGGCACTATCCCAACTATTCTAGGCTTTATTGTCTTCTGCTTCAGCAACTCGGCTTACAGTTACATGACTACTCTGTTCTTAGCATACTCAAAGTGCAACTCTACTGCTATTTACACATGATGTTTTATAAATTGATAAACCCCAAGATCACTGATATCTGTCACTACACTCCGATGTTGTTATATACATTACATGAACAGACTATCCCAACTATTGTGTGTGTCGTTGGCTGCTGCTTCCGCAAATCGGCTGACAGTTACATGACGACCCCATTCCTATCATTTTTGAACTGACACTCTACTTCTATTGACACATGTTGTTATATACATGGATAAAACCCACAATTACAAGTATTCTGGATGTTGCTTTCTTCTGCTTCAGCGGATGAGCTTATCAGTTGATTGAGTGTGGGTTCTGAGCTTGGCACTGATATAGCATTAAAATTATTGCAGTTATCTGACATATCGTCATATCTTACAGACCACTTTCTTACTCTGTTTGACCAGTTCTCACTTTTCCTGCCTCATTGCTTCCCATTGATCTGTACTGCATATAAAGTAACCTGTCCTCCACCGCATCTTCTTTGTTTTTCACCCTAAAATTCATTGACTTCTTTACCAAATAGCAAACCTCTCCCACCGCATGGAATGATTCCTTCCAATCATTGGTTAGAATGTCCTTCACCCGATATCTGTGTGACTCAACTCATCTCAGCTCGTGTTTGAGACTATATTGAGTCCTGACTGATTTTCCTAAGGACATTTCTATGTATTAAGACTAATTTTACGCAAACTAGCATACAATTACGAAGAACTTGGAATAGTAACGGTATTAATTATAACTCCTTTCAAGAACCTACTACACACTTTGGTATATTTGCCATCATGGCTAAAGCCGAACTTTCTTTACAAGACGTTGTATCCCTCTACATGCTCCTTACCATTTGTGTGTTCTCTGTACTCAACTCAGGGTTGACATTCCGACTTCTACCTTTAATCTGTCGATCAAAAACCCAGATGAGCTGTCCACTAACAATGTGCGATGTTTTTCTTACATTGTTCACACTTCATACATGCACACCAACAATCTTCGTGTGTCATTCAGAAATGTCTGACAATTCACGGTACCGGACTACTTGACTTCGGTCTTGCTGTACCTGGTATGGTGGGAAAACCTGTTTCTCAACATCACTGCCACTCAGCATGCCAGGGGGAACCCAACAGGGGGCGTGGGGTGATTCAGGGATACGGGAGCCGGACTGAGCAACTGCAGGAGTGGAATTGAGATACAGGGATAATGGAGATGGAGTGAGCAACGTGGGGGCGCGGGGGTGGGGGGCGCACTGGGACAGAGGGATAACAGGGATGGACTGAGCAACATGTGGGGCATACGGAGATATGGGGATAAAGCTGATGGACTGAGCCACTTGTGGTATATATTTGGGATACCCTGAGGTAGATTGACATCATTTCATCATATCATACAATACAAATACAGACTCTATCTTGTGCACCTCTTGATTCGCACGTACACTTGACAAATACCTATAGATCGACACAACTTGTGTTGTTTGTCACAGCCAGTTACCCACTGATATCCTCCTACCTGTAAGGGCGCGTACGCCGGCGCTCGGCAGTAGAAGGATATAGTATGGTATACGGTTGCACACGGGCGCAAGTGAGATCAGGTGTAGAAGAAAGTGGTAAGATATTCGGTATGGAGATAAGTCTCCATCGCGATGTCAATATCAGGTTGGTGGTTACCCGGCCCTGGACACCTCACATGACCATCCGGCAACCCTAACCCCGCATTCTTGACAACGCCGTTACATCATCCCCCTCGTTTAGGGCAGAACTCCTGGGCTGCTAAGTACAAGTAGAAAACAAGGAAACAACCCGCATACATGCTCGTACGATCCCATAAGTCCCACAACCGATCAGTACGTCCAGGGTGACCTTCCGGCGCACGGGGAAACTCCACCTCCAATTGACTGGATTTCTGGAGGTGGTAAAACCCGTGCCAACGCCATTTGTACTGGACCGGGTCTCAACACAGAATAGAAAGAAGGAAGTGCCCAATTGACCTAAACCTCCATATTTCCAGTCCCGTCAATTCCTCCACTTCCAAGATCCGACTTCCCTCATCTCCGCAGCTTTTTCGGGTGGTCTCGGTGGAACTGGTCGATCAGTTCACGAGCATTCTCGTGATTTTCGAACGGCTCCCAGCCTGTGCGTATGTGGCTGTATCCGGCGCAGTGAACGAGGTAGTGTAGCTTCTGGTAACACTGCTTAGAGTCAAGAATCCGTGCGACCTGCCATTCCTCGGAATCGTCGACTATTACTGGATGTGGTTCCGAGGATGGTTGTCCTACGACCGGCGGTGTGTAGTGATACACCTGCGACACATGGAAGACGTTGTGATTCCGCATTGTTTTCGGCAAGTCTAGTTTGGAAGCATTCATATTGATGATTTTACATACAGTGTATGGTCCAGTGCGCTTGTAGTCGAGCTTCTTTGACGGTCTAGTTGTTCCGAAGCCTCGAGTCGAGAGCCACACTTCGTTCCTGACTTCGAAGGTCACGTACTTTCCGCCAGCGTATTTCGATCGCGATGCCGGGGCTTCCAACAAGCTCTCCTGGAGAAGCCGGTGAGTCTCTTCCATTCCCGATAGCGTTGCGTCCGCGAGTATTTCCGACCTCAGATTTGATGGGTCTTCCGGTGGCTTGATCTGCATTGGCGGGTGGTAGTGGTAGTTGGCCCAGAATGGCGTCATCTGCGTTGAGTGATGGACTGAATTGTTGTAAGCAAACTCTGCCAAAGGTAACAGTTCTACCCAGTTATCCTGCTCGTAGTTGGAGAAGGCCCGTAAGTACTGTTCCATGCTCTGGTTTTGCCGTTCCGTCTGGCCATTGTTCTGTGGATGGAAGGCGGTCGACAGCCGGTGGTTAATAGTTTGGGGAGAGCAAAGTCGATTCCAGAATCCGCTGGTAAACTCCTTTCCGCGATCGGCAACGATGTTGTCTGGTACGCCGCGATTGCAGATCACGTATTCGAAAAACATTCGTGCCAGCTCTGGTCAGTCAATATCCTTCCTGCAGGGGAGGTAGATAGTCATTTTCGTCAATCGATCGACGATTACCAGGATCCCCATATACCAGGAGGCAGTTGACTCAGGGAGGTCGGTGACAAATTGCATTGTCACTCCTTCCCAAGGTCGTGACGGTGGTGGTAGCGGCATGTTTGTGCCGTGATGGGAATGCCGTGGTGCCTCGATTCGGTGGCATAGTTCGCATCTGGCGATGTATCTTCGTACTGTGGCGTCCATTGCGGGCCACTGGAAATCCCGTGATACTAACTCGGCTGTTTTGAGAGCTCCAAAGTGGCCGGATTCTGGGTTGTCGTTGAAAAGGCTTACGACTATGTTGCGAAGCAGGTCATCATTTGGTACGTATACCCTTCCTTCGTAGGTAAGAACTCCGGCGGTGACTTTCCATTCGTTGCTCGGTTCTTCCTCTTATTCGTCTATTCTTTGCAGGTTAGGGATATCGATGATTTGAGTGCTGATAATCGTGTGTTTCACGTCGGCAGCCAACACCTCGATGGCCTGGGCTCTTTTGATTTCTTGAAGGAGGTCATCGTATGATTCAACTGTGATAGTTGCCAAGGTTGCCAGTAGTCGTGCTGTCGGTCTCTCATAGCCTATCTTGTAGTTGGGTCTTCTTGATGGTCCATCTGCCGGGTTCTTCTTTCCTTCCAAGTGTTCGATGATAAAGTCGTAAGAGGATAGCATTGCCGCCAGCCTGGCCTGTCTTTGGGAGAGCACTTTGCAGGTTTGGAAGTACTCAAGGTTCTTGTGGTCGCACTGGATCAGGACCTTGTGATTGGCGCCCTGGAGGTAGTGTCTCCATTGTTTCATTGTCTCGACAATCGCCAAGAGCTCCCGATCGTACGTGTCATAGTTCTGTTCGGCAAGAGAGCATTTTCGAGAGTAGAAATTGACTGGGCGAAGAATCCCGAATCCGTTGTACAGGTGAAGAATGCCGGCGATTGCGAAGCCACTTGCATCGGTCAGCAGGATGATCGGTTTTTGCAGGTTGAAATGCTGGACGATCGGTGCTACGGTAAAGGCCTTTTTAAGCTTCCGAAATGCGAGTTCAGCATCCCCAGTCCATTCTCACTTCCGTGTGCCTTGTGTCTTTACCAGGTTTGATATGGGAGCCGTCACCTTTGCATGTTTCCGATTGAATCTCCGGTAGAAGTTTGTGAAACCAAGGAGCACTTGCACATCCCAAACTGATTCCGGACTCGGCCAGTCTTCGATTGTGGATATGCGGTCTGACTCCATGTCGATTCCATCCGAATTGATGACAAATCCGAGGAAGCCAACTTCCCGGACTCCGAATTGGCACTTTTCGGCTTTGCAATAGAGTCCGAATTCCTGTGGGCATTGCAGCACTTTTCGGACGTGGTCTTCATGCTCCTTCTCATTGTTCGAGTAGATGAGTATATCGTCAAGGTAGCACACGGTGAAGTCGTCAATATAAGGCCGTAGACAATCGTCAATGTAAGCCTGAAACGTCCCCGGTGCATTTGTCAACCCAAAGGGCATAACTCGGTATTTGAACTGACCATAGCGGGTTCGGAATGCAGTCTTGAACTCGTTGCCTTCTTTGATTCGGATGAGGTGGAAGGCATTGCGGATGTCCAGTTTAGTGAAGGTCCGGGCTTCGCGCACTCGATCGAGTAGTTCTGAGATTAGATGAAGGGGTTATCTATTCTTTACCGTGGCTAGGTTGAGAGCTCGATAGTCGACACACAACCGTAGTCCTCGGTCGGTTTTCTTTGCAAACAGGATCAGCGCTGCGGCCGAGGATGATGACCGTTGAATGAAGCCGTTCGCAAGGTTCGTTCCGATGTAGGCCTTAAGCGTCTTCAATTCGAACTCTGAGAGGTTGTAGAACCGCCAGTATGGTAGTTTGTAGTCGGGTTCCAGATCGATCGCATGGTCAATTTGCCTGTGCAGTGGGAGTGTCTCGGCCTGTTTCTTGCTGAAGACCTCCATGAATTCCTGATATTGTTCTGGGATGCGACCCCCATCATCTGGTGTTACCATCTCCACGTTATCGATGTCTGATCCTATTCTCACCAGCCTTGTTTGGATTGTAGTGTGTTTTGGCGGAGTGGAGATGGGCAGGGGTCCCGGGTTGGCTGGATCAGACGGTTCGTCGCAATAGACCCCCCCTGTTGTGTTTCCCCCTTCGTGTCTCGGCGAGCCGGTACCAGTCATTCAAGCACCGTCACTGTGTTACTCTTCTGCCGCAACTACTGCCGCTGCTACAACTCGCGCATTCAGCATCCTGGGGATTCCCTCACCTTCGGTGATGCCTTCCAGAGATGCTCCCAGCAACCGTTGACATTCTCCAAGTCGTATATCGGGAATGCCTCGACCACTTCCTCGCTAGCTAAGAGGTGACCGAATGCGGTGGTCCCGAGTAATTGTATATCCGGGGGAGGCTCATCATTTGTGTTTTCCTCACCGCGTTCCGGCAGAGGGCTTGTGCGATATGCTTCTGGAATTTTCGCCCTTTGCGGTCCATTTGGCGTTCGCAGGGCTGTCAATCGACCTCTGGTCCAGTCGATTTCCGGGTTCCTTGCCTTGAACCATGGCAAGTCCAGGCCAAGGTCGTATACCTTCATTGGGACGACTAAAACCTCCGATTCGTCAAGCGGTTTAAGGTGTTCAAAATACTGAACCAACAGACTTGCACTTCAGCTCTCCTTTGCAGACATCATCACCTGGCCATTGAGGCCCTGGGTGGAGGTGAATGCTGGTTCATGGGGCAATTCGAGTTTTCTGAGTAGGCTCAGTGATATAAAGATGCTCGTTGCACTGCAGTTGATTAGTGCTTTGACTCGCTGCATGTTGCCGGGTATGGTTCGTACAAGGACTTCATGGACGATATGCGCCGAATCCAGTCTCTCTGTGCCGCATAGGTATTGGCTTGACATCAGAGCCCAAACTTCCAGAATGACTCTTGATTGTAAGGCGATTCGGTGCGGTTGTATCCAATCCAACGTTACAAATAAGGCTCGGTTTCCCAAGTTTTCCAATCCTAACTCCGTATCGTCCAGCCTCTCCCCTCGAGTTAGTTATCGAGAGAGGTAGACGAGTTTTTTCGCTGCTGCGTGTCAAATGACTTTTGGCGTTTATTTTGTTTGCCGTCTTAGCTGCTGCTATTGCTCGAGTTCTGTTCAGGTGGGTTTGTCTTGCCATATATGGTACAAAGGTAGGTTGTGTGGTCTCCGCTGCCGCAGCGAGTGCATTGCCGGTTTGCCAGTCCGCGTTCGTAGACTTCGTTTGAAAGCCATGGCGCTGGTGCTAAGTTGGCCCGGCTGCCTCCGCTGGACTTATTGGACTTGCCCGATTTTGAATTACCGGTGCCGGAGTAATTGGATGTGCCAGAAGTGTTTTCCACAGGTTCGGAGATGGATGGTCGGAAATTATGGTTCCTATCGCCGCCTGTCTGAGACTCCCCTGCCTGCCTTTGTTGCTGCTGTTGTCCTCCGGGTTTCTTGTCGTCCGGTTTGAATTCCGAGGCCACCGCACAGTCGAAGAGTTGGTCAAGTGTATCGAACCTGTCTTCGCCACTGGAGATCCAAGGTCTGACTTTCGTCGGAAGTGCGTGCCGCGGGCCTGCCCAAGCCATCACGTATAGGACCACTTCGTGCGTTATAAAGCTCCAGCTGGCTCTTCTCCAATTTGCTTTCAGGCGGTTGGTGTCAATTCGGACTGATTCGTTTGGTAATTGCTGGTACTCCTGCATGGCTTTTGTCGCTGAATTGAGACGTCTGTCTTTATCTTGGTACATCTTTTGAAGCTCGTTTGTGAAGAGTTCGAAATTCTCTACACACGGGTCCGTGGCCTCTCGTAGGTCACTAGCCCACTCGGATGGGTCCGTATTTTCCGTCTGTCGCTGAGTAATATCTGGGTGGTCATTCCAGGTGTCGAGGAAAGAGACTGCATACTTGACTTGATCAGGATCGCCTCTTGGGAATAGGTGCTTATGGGAGGCAAAGTTTGATCGTAATGTTCCGAGAAACTTATCCAGCTCTTTCGCCCCGCTGCAGTACCATAAGGGGTCAACCATCTTAAAGATCTTGGACTGATTTCCGGGATTCTCCGGTCTGTCGATGGTTCGGCTGTGGTCGAGTTCGGTGAGCATTTGGGTTCTCTCCTCCTTCCATTGGGCTTGATGTTCGAATAGGAGTTTAAGTAGCATCCGGTTCTGTTCTAGCATCTCCTTTTGGTCGTCTTCGGTGATCTTTGACAATATGTCGTCTCTGCCTCGATTATCCTCGCCCTCTGGTAAGGTTGAATCATCTTCGTCTTTGTCTTCATCGTCAGGATCGCGGGCTGCTTCGAGAACTTGAGTCTCGGCGGGATAGTCATCGTTGATTTCGTCTTCTGGTAGTACCGAGACACGGCCCGTAGGAATAGCCGTGATTCGGCTGAGCGATGGTCGAAAGAATTCAATGCTCGCACGCATGTTAGGCACATGCAATTGGCTTCACTGTATTCTCTTTGGAGTCATTGAGGGTAATTGGCTGAAATTGTTGATTTCGTGGCTGTCGCGATGTGTCAATTAAAGGGGTAAATTCACGTGATCTCATGAGGGAAACGTATCCGAATTTCTCAAAGACCGAATATAGTGTAAGGGCGCGTACGCCGGCGCTTGGCAGTATAAGGATATGGTATGGTATACAGTTGCACACGGGCGCGAGTGAGATCAGGTGTAGAAGTTGGTGGTAAGATATTTGGTATGGAGCTAAGTCTCTGTCACGATGTCAATATAAGGTTGGCGGTTACCCGGCCCTGGACACCTCACGTGACCATCGAGCAACCCTAACCCCCCATTCTTGACAATGCCGTTACATTACCCTCTTCCTACGCATCATGAGCCAAAATAGTTCTTTCTCACAAATTTTGTTCCAATGCCACAAGAGGTGAAGTGGAGAATTGATGATGGGCTCCCTGCCGTGTAGCTCTGTCGTTTCGCCACACGGGCATACGTGTGCACAAAGTTGAGATTGAACACGAAATGTTGCAGCTTTCACAGAAAAAATCAAGACTGACCGCTTGAAAATATATTCACCTTTTTGAATGTTCACCACTCTATTGTATTTCAATCATTATACAACACAATTACTAATCCTTTGGATCAAAATATGATATTCTACCTAGATGGGAATGCTGGTCGTTGTACATCTTTCTTTGCATTAGCTGTATGCACAAAACTTCAATCTGAACCTCATATACCTGTCTATGCGGGTACTGCTGCTCTGAGTGTGACCATGTATGAGAGGACAAACTGCTCATTCAACTTGCAATATTCCAGTCAATGACGTTCGTCTCTCCACCCTTTTTCCTTCTCTTTGCTTACTACTTTACCAGCATGACTCTGTTACTCATTCAATATTACATCACTCTCGCCGCACCCTCAACCTTGCTGTTGGTGTTCTCAATATTTGGGAAGAGACACCCATGGCACACAGAACTGTGTTGGAGTCGGCCAACAAATTATAAAAAGTAAGTACTGGAAACAATTGCCCTTTTGGTAGTAAAATGATCTTAGGAATGAGCGAATTTTGCCCTGTAGCTCCAGTCGTCCATTTTGCTGGGAAAACAGAAAGCATTGTTTCTTCCAAGTTGTGATGTACTCTGTGGCATTCATTTTGACTTCGCCCATTATACGAACCCATTCGCAACGATTCCGATTGTGAATATGCCCAATGGGTTGATGACACTGTCCAAGGGACTGGTAGACTGGTGGAGGCTGTTATATCTAGTGTTAACAACGGTTCGGGACCGGCGCTTTGGGTCCGGGTCTGGGTCCGAACTGACCCCATTCCGAACTGGCGGCCCGGGCGGTCAATACACCTGAATCGTCAATTCGGGTACGGTTCGATAGACATTTCACAACCTGTCTTAATTGGGCGGGTTGTCACCTGGTTGTCCAGCGGGTCCATCTGTAGATTCATATAATGCTCTTGTTATTGCTGTTTTATAATAGTATCGTATCAAAATTGTATATTCAACATTGAATACTGAATTTTTGCATGTTTTGCAGATGGCAATATTGATTATTTTGGAATCAGTATTTTTCCATGTGTGTTTGGTGTTTTCGCTTTACAAGGCTGTCAATAGTGCTGTTATGAGCTCTAATATCTGCGCGATGCCAGGATTACCCTATATACAATACCAAAAATTGTTGAGGCTCGGGTGACGCTCTTTTCATGATGGGGTAACCAAGATATAGTGTATTATTTTGGCTGAAAAGGTGGCCATTACTTTGCTTATGATTTTGTGCCACCAAGCAACATTTAGATTGACCAAGATGCAAGACCAGAAATCATTGATGCTCCGTTGATGCTCATTCTCAGAATGGGGCAGTGACCGTGTCGCTTTCTTATTTGCCTATAGTGGTTGCCAATACGTTGGTTAGGTGGATCAGCGACCAGATTGATTAGTAATTACCTGACGTACATGACCAACAATTGTTGATGCTCCATTGACGCTCATTGTCAGAATGGGGCAGTGACCGTATGGCTGTCTCTTTTACCTATAAAGGCTGGCAATTTGATGGTTATGTGAATGAGCGAACAGATTGATTCGTAATCACCGTATGTACATGACCGACAATCGTTGATGCGCTGTTGACGCTCCTTCTCAGAATAGAGATGTGACGGTGTCACTATCTGTTTTTTCGATAAAAGCTGCCAATACGTTGGTTTTGTGTATCAGCGATCAAATTCAAATCTAATTATCTTACCATCATGACAAAAATTTTTGACGTTCAGGTGACGCTCATTTTCAGAATTGGGCAGTGACCGTGTCGCTATCTGTTTTGCCTATAGAGACTGCCATTACGTGTAACGGCGTTGTCAAGTATGCGTGGTTAGGGTTGCCGGGTGGTCACGTGAGGTGTCCAGCGCCGGGTAACCGCCAACCTTATATTGACATCGCGACGGAGACTTAGCTC
>Ga0307515_10006356_pt1 | contig 23652 bp, 3 predicted proteins | sample 17_EM_MG_FD_194513 | JGI IMG/M metagenome (GOLD analysis project Ga0307515, IMG submission 194513) | Populus trichocarpa ectomycorrhiza microbial communities from riparian zone in the Pacific Northwest, United States - 17_EM | ecosystem: Host-associated > Plants > Roots > Unclassified | place... | reverse complement strand
TACTAAGCCTAAGGTGGAATTAAGACTTTATACTTTTCAGACTACGGAAATTACCCCCGTTTTAACTTAATTCTTTATAGGTAGTAGGCGCTTCGCTAGTGGGCACCAGGTAGGATTTAGGCCAGATCTCCGAAGTTTAGGCCTAAAAAGCCTTATAAACGCTATAATATTGCCTAGATCCCGCCCTATAAGCCTACACCCCCCATAATTAATATATTTAAAATGGACTATAACCTATTTATGCCATGCGAGAGATAGATATCACGTGTCTATATATTACTTGGCCGAAAACCCTACAACTTAGGTATTCAACCAGATGTTTAACACAGTTAATAGCATCATCGCTTGCAACTGCACTCAATAGGTCATTCTTTTTACCTACCTACCCCCCTTCCAATGTATATTAGATTAGATACTTATAATCCTGTTTAGGTCTAGCGGCAGGCTACCCTATTAGGGGCACCGGGTAGGATTTAGGCCAGATCTCCGAAGTTTAGGCCTAAAAAGCCTTATAAACGCTACGATATTGCCTAGATCCCGCCCTATGAGCCTACACCCCCCACAATCAATATATTTGAAATGGACTATAACCTATTCGTGCTATGCGAGAGATAGACTCCTCTTAGAGTCTTAATACTAAGCCCCTAGCTCTATTATGTCCTTAAGTTAACCCCTTATAAAAGTTTTCTACAAAGTATCCTGCTATACTTTTTAGGATATACCTTACTTTATAATTCTTATATATATCTATCTATAGATCTTCTAGCTATACTTTTAGAATTCTTTATATCTAAAAGCTCTTTAGTAACTTATAAATCCTATCTAATTCTTCTTAAGTTGTTATAATTTTTAGATAATTATATCTGATTAGTTTGTTTATATCTCTTTATAGTAAAGCCCCTAATAGCTTCTTATTGTTTTATAGTTTAGCCTTTTAACTTAGAGCATCTACTTATATATTATTTGTACCCTTAGTATACTAAATCTTAAAATAGTATTCTATAAGCATCTCTACCTATCTAACCTATCTTTAGTTAAGTTCCTTTATTATTAGGAATTCTATTAGGTTCTTATAATCCATTTTAACTATAAATAGTTTTTCTATGCCTTATAAGAATGCTCTTTATTTCTTTAGTACTATAACTATACCTAATAACTCCTTATTATAGATGTTATCTTTTAACTATAATATGCCACTAGGTGCTATTTATTTTAATATTTTTATATAAAGTACGCCCTTAGTATATAGTTTAATATATTTATTTCTATAACCGTCTCTAATTCTAGTTAGTAGATCTTTAGAACTGGCTCCTAGGTAAATAACTCCTTAACCTTTTTAAAGAGTTCTTACTATTCCTTTCCTTATACCCATAGTTCTTCTTTCTTTATTAGTTATATAAATGGCTTAATATCCTTTAACTATTGCGCTATAAATTTCCTATAGTAATTATAAAACCCTAGGAATAATCTTAACTATATAACATTCTTTAGTTCTTACTAATTTACTCTAGCCTTAATCTTCTTTAGATCTATATTAAGTTAGCTTAGTTTAATAATAAATTTAATAAAATTAGTCTTCCTAGTAAAGAACTTGCATTTCTTAATTACTACTAGCATTTATTCTTTCTATAATCTTTTTAAAACCTACTTAATATATTCCCCGTATTCTTTCTTAGTTATTAAGTAGATAATAATATTATTAAGGTATACTATAATAAATTTATCCAAGTATTTCCCTAATATATTATTAATACACTTCTAAAATATTACTAGTATATTTATTAACCTAAATTGTATAACTAATAGCTTATATAGTCCTTCCTTTAACCTAAAGGCTGCCTTCTATTTATTACCTTTCTTAATTCTAATTTAATAGTACGCCTATTTTAGATTAATTTTTATAAAGATTTATATATTACCTATTTAGTCTTAGATTTTACTAATTAAGGGTAAAAGATACCTATCCTTCTAAGTAACACTATTTAACTACCTATAGTTAATGCATAATCTTAGTTTGCTATTTTTCTTTAGTATAAATAGTACTAGATAACCTACTAATAACTACAATGGTCTAATATATCCTTTTTATAGATTTTCTTAAATAAACTCTTTTAATGCTCTATCTTCTTCTTTAGTAAGCTTATAGATTAGAAAAAACCTTAGACTTATTCCCGGTTTTAATTCTATCTTATAGTCCCATACTATATACTCTAACAGCTTTTTACTTTTTAGTAACTATAGTTTCTTACTATACTTATAGTATCTCTTTAGTATATAGCTTAGCCCTCTTTCTATTTCTTTATAGGTCGCTCCTACTTAGTACTATACTATCTTAGCTTATTATTATATCTTACGCTATTAAGTATTTCTAATATTAACTTAACCTATAACCTAATTAATCCTTAGATTATATTCCTATAACTAAGGCATTTTTAGTACTGCTTTATCCCGTCTTAATAGTAGGATATTAAAAGACATTTTAATCTTTTTTCCTTTAATAGTTAACTAAATAGGTCCTATTTTAAGATTAATAATCCCTTCTCTATAGGCTATTAGATCTCCTAAAATCGTAACTAATAGGTAAGGTTATTTCTTCTACCTATAAGGTAGTCCCATTCTCTTAACTACTATTAGTAAGATATAGTTTCTAGTTACTCTACTATCTATTAGTGCTTTAAACTGTTAATCTTACCAATTAACTTATAAATTTAGGTATTATCCTTAAATTCCTTTAAGGGTCTAAGGCTCTACTACTAGCTCCCTCTAGTCCTATAGGCCTCCACTTTTCCTAACTATTAGCTACTTAATCCTATTTATACTTAGTCTAACTTTAGCTAATACTTAGTTTACTTTTTATCTTTAATATACTATAGATATATATTCTCTAGGTATTCCCATTACTATTATCTATCTAGGTATTCTTCTATAAGGAATCTTTTTAGTTAAAGTATTAAGTTACCTAACTTCTAAACTTTTACTAAATACTAGCTATGTATATACTTAACATTCCTATATTTTTACTTTTCTATTATCCAATATATTCTTATAGGATACTTATAGTACTTATCTTTTAGTGCTTTATATATATTGTACGTATCGTCTATATATACAATCTATAATAGTATATAATATACTTAGTATTTTAAGTTAACTCTTAGCTCGTCTTTATCCTTAAGTTTAAACCTTTATTTTATTAATCTAAGCGTTATAACCTTATTCGCGGGTACTAAAATACGTTATTTACTTCTCTAGTTCTCTAAACGCTCCTCTAGATCTTTTAATATTATAATTAAGGCTCCTTTAATATAATTTATAGCCTTTTCTATAATCGGGTAGTCTTAGATAACTTTTTCGTCTAGCTATATATAGAAATCTTCCCACTTATTATTATATCTTTGCCTATACCACTTTTAGTATAGCTGCTAGAGTATATATAGCTTGTCCGTAAGGAAGTACCTTCTTATTATTACGTTATAACAGCCTTTAGTATATCGTTCTTTAAACCTAGTTAGAATCCTTAGATCCTCTTCTTATTCTAGTTTAGTAAGCCACTTAGCTCTTAATATACCTACTTTTAGCCTATTAGTAATTCTTTATATAGGTGCTTAGTCCCTTATACGGCCTAATATACTAAATCTCTTATCTAGTTTCTGTTCTTGCTATACGATAATTCTTTATCTAAACTCTTCTATGGTTTCTTTTAGTTTACGTCTTGTAAATAGATCCTTAAAGTCTTCCTACTTCTTAATTTTGTTATTAACATTCTGTCCTTTAGGTTAAATACTACATTCTCCTAATAAGTCTTTTAGGTTTATATATTTGTCTTTTGGCCGTCGAAAACGGACTCTGCACCTGTACGTGGTGACGGCTACGAACCTAAGTTTTCGAAGTTCAGACTCAGAGCCAACACAGAGACGTCGCACAGCGTGCGATACGACCTAGTGGTGGTGGTTATAGGTATTGTGGGCGGTGGTAAAAAGTTTTTACATGGGATGGTGAGATCTCGAAAATAACCACTAAGTGCCCCTTACAGCAATAACAACAACACTATTCTCCTATTAAGGCACCTGTACGATCCAACATGGATATACAGCATTCGATAACATCCCCTAACCCCCAGTAGAGAGCATCGACGACCTCTCACGTTAACGAACGAGCGATTGCGAACGAGCAACGAGCAAATATACGGCCCCTCCTAACCCTTAGGGCAATCGCCCGCGAAGCATGCGGTCACTCGCTATTAACTATTAAATACTACCTAGCAGCCTAGATAACACCGTACGGTTTTCCTGTCTTCTCTTAAGGAGTGGTAACCCTTAGCAAGGGCCTAGTGACTAGGGCCTAGGCACAAAAGATACTTAGGCACACACGTCCCGCTCGCCTTTTAGTATAGTGGTTTATGGATGAATCCCCCTTACGCCTTCAATAGGCCTTAGGGGGGAGGAGGCATGGCGTATATGGTAATGGGTAATAAGAGATGGTATATGGGGGGTAGTTAAAATACGGAATACAACTACAAGTATACAGCAATTGAACGGCAAGGCCTAGCTAGGACGTAGTAAACCCTAGCTGGGATAAGCTAGAGAAGGAAGCAGTAGTTCCCAAGGAGTTCAAACATCTAAGGAGGATAGGACGTAGCCGTAGGCCCGCAGGGCCGCCGCTATAGACAAACATGGCAAACCGGGGTTTTTTATCCTACTGAGGTGGCTTATAGGGTTTTTCCTCCCCCAAACTGCAGGGTTTTCTTCCTATAAATTATAAGTTTTCCCCCTGTAACGGAGTAGTCTGCGTGGGCCTAGATAGGATCCGTATCAGACATTAATTAAGAATTACTACTACTATATTTGTCTTTTAGTCTAATTACTATTTAAATTATAAATTCTCTATTCTGTAGTAAAGTCTCTTACTTCTTATTTATGGGTGTCCTTATTTATACTCCAAATTCTTAGTCCCTTAGATTCTTTAATCCCGAGCTTGCTTCTATCTTAAGCTTAGCTCCTACCTTAGTCTAACTAGGCTTAGGTGTTCTTATCTTATCTTAAGAGTCTTAAATCTTACTTATCTCATCTTAAGAGTCTTATATCTTTAGGAAACTTCGTCCTAAGCTTATTTATATATTGCTAAACTAAGCTATTACTCTACTCTATTGGTTATTGTCCGTTATAGGTCCTTAAGCTTACCTTATCTTGTCTTAAAAATCTTAGTTATCTTTTATCTTGTTTTAAGAATCTTAAGCCTTTAGCCTTTTACCTTTATTAAGTGCTAAAGTGGCTCGCTATTTTACTTCTCTTATATCTTATAAAGCGATAGATATCGTGCCTAGTGGGGTCTTAATCCCTACTAATATTCCCTATTCTATAGTAGAATTATCCTCTACCTCTAGTATAATATTTTAGAGGCCTATATACTTCTAGTAAGCTACTTTTATTGCCTTATTATTATAAAATATTTCGCCTTTATTAAATTTATTATCCTTAATATCTAATCTACGAACTAGTTTACTAGTTTTTTTTTATATTCTGCTTGTTTGTATCAATTTAATAATACAGTTAAGTCATATCCCAGGGCACGAAATACGTATAGTATCGTATGCTCTTTGGGATGGTGGTAACTGTCTCTTGTATTAAAGCAGACTACGTGGTCTATATACTGATGCGACCTCCCCCTAATTAGTTAGTGCTTCAGGAGTGCACCAGACGCGTAAGCGAGTGGTTGGTGTATTGAACGCGTAAACGCGTACCTGGCGTACCGAACGCGTAGGCACGCGGTTGGTATAATAGGTGCTGTAATTGTATACTGGCGGTACTTAAAAAATGAAACCACCTGTGTATAGCCTCCGTAATTACTTTAGTAGAACCGTAAAATACAAAAGAAATATATAAGAAATCCATAGGGGATCCCTCCCGAGGTGTCTTCTGGGCTGCCTTCTAAATGGTACTTTAAGCGGGCCGTAAGTCTTGCCTATAGTCCGTAAAGTAAACCGTACGACCTTCTGACGGGCCGTAAATGTACCATACGGCCTTCCGACGGGCTGTAAATGAACCATAGTGCTCTGTTAGTCTCGTTCCACCCATTCTGTAACCTTTACATTAAGCTTATTTATGTTAATTAGGGTTTTAAGGGCTTAATACGGCTTTGCCTTAGTCATGGCGTCCATTAGGTTGTCTCCGCTGGTAATCTATTTAACCTCTATAATCTCATATTGTTTATAAGCCTGATGTAAGTACATTAGGTTAACCATAAGCCTCTTCTTTTATATTGTACCTAGTTTAACTAGGTAGTTGTAAAGGGACTTTAAATCGGTGTATAAAACCAGAGGTAACTGCTCCAGTTATAAAATCTTCTAGACCGTTAATTTGATTGCGGCTGCTATATTAAATCCATAAGCTAGTATATATAGTTTAGAAGCTAGTACACTACGGGTTACTCATTTATACTTAATTAAAGACCAGTGCAGTATATTTGCGTCCTAATTACGGTCCGTAAGTACAATTACAAAGCCGATTTATAATAATAGGTCTTTATTATTAGCAAAGAAGGCGTCCGTAAATACTAGTAAGCTAAGAGAACTTAGGTCTAGTGGTATAAAAGTAAATCCCCTTACTGTATTATTAATTTGCCACTGAATGCGCTTATTAAGCTACTTAATATTTTCTTTTTGCGGATCTACTGCCTAGGCCGCAAAGGATAAGTCGTAGATAGATTTGGGTTGGCAGACTATGGCAATATAGGCGCCTCTTACACGCTGTGCAGCGTATTAGTCCTTTATATTTACGGTCTTACAGGTCTCTCTATAGGAACTAGTAAGGTCCGTAGGCTTTACTATAATAGGCTTTAGGTTTTAAGCTTAGCGTTCCTAGGTTAGCTAGATTAAGTTGCCCCTTTATATAATTAAGCCTCCGTTAAACTTAATTAGAGTCTGCTCAGTTAACTACTCTTACAGCTTTACTAGGAACTTAGCTTCTTATAGTTTAGTCTCTTTAGCGTCCGCAAATGTCCGGTCCGCTAAAAAGAGGGTATTATCTATTTGGAGTCTAATAATACCAAGGCCGTTTAATAGGGTGTATAGGAGGCAGGGGTCATAGGTCGACTGCTCCATCTTAAGTTTACGGATGTAGTGCTAGTAATATATCTTAAACCAGTAGTTTCTAGCTTCTGGCACTCCGTAAAGTAGTTTTATAACCTATAAAATTGTTCCTAGTTACAAATTAAGCTCCAGTAGTAGTCGTATAAAGATATCCCTACTTAGGTAGGTATTAGATTATACGTAGGCTTGTAAGATATCCCGTAGGTAAAGAGCTACGGGTTTACTTTACTATAGGCCGGGCATAAGTGCAAGTATAATCCGTTGGCTAACTTGTTAGATTATAGGCGATTATATAAGGACTAAGTCCTTTCCCTAGTCGTTATAAGCTTATATAATAAGCCTTAACTTTTTAAAGGCTTTATTAGTACTAGGGTGCTTAATTTTATTAATAAAGCGCGAGTTAAATATACGGATGCCTTGCGGAACGTCTCTCTCTATTATAACCGTAAAGACGCCCTTTTTAAATAGTCCGTTAATCTCTTTGCGTCGTAAGTCCGTAAAAGGGGTTTCCTATACTAGAACTAATATATCTATAGGCGGAGATTGCCTTACGGATATACCTGCGGAGGTTAGATAATTCTCTATTACGGGGTTCTTACGGGGGCGTCCTCGGCCACGCTTTATAGCAGGTTTAGTAGGTTTAGTGGGTTTCTAGGGGACCTCTAGGGTAGGTAAGGGTGCTTTTAGTTTATTTAATTTGGCGGGTGTTTCTAGTTTATCTAGCTCGGTAGGTGCTTCTAGTTCGTCTAGCTTAACGTTATGGGTGTTTTTGGACTAAAAATAGGGTTTTACGGATGTGCTTCTAAAGTTTATTAGTCCGCTAGGGAGCTATACATAGCAGGTCTCGTCTTTTACGGCTAGTAGACAGTAAGGTCCAGTCTAATTGCCGCTTTTACGCTATATAAGGACTTTAGAATTAAGCGGGAGGTTGTATACTAGGGTTGTATTAGGTCCGTTGCGGTAGTATAGGGCGTTATTAACAGTTTGTTTGGCCCGTAATTTAACTATTTTGGCTATTACCTTCCGTATTATAGCTGCTTAATCCGTAACAGACGGGGCAGGGGGATCCAGTTTGCTTATCCTTGGGTAGGCTCTATAGACTAAGAGGGTAGGTACCAGTCCGTTAGGGCCAGTGGTGTTATTAACGGCTTTTACGGCCATCTGTAAAGCCAGTTCCTTTTAGATATTCTTATACTCGTCCGTAATAATCTGGTAAGCTCTCCGTAAAGCTAGGTAAGCTCGCTTAATAAGCCTAACGGACTAATACGCCTTAACTAGAACGGCTTTTATTAATATAGCTATGGCTATAGCATACTGCTAAAATTCCTTATTAATAAAGTTCCTACTAGCGTCGTGGGTAATATACTTAGGAGGTCCGAGGTATATGTTAATCTAGTAGGTTTGTAAAATGTCCCAAGTATATTTTATAGATATATTTTACAACCAACGGGCGGCTTAATAGCGGGTTGCCTTATTAATTATATATAATACTAGACTGCCGTTAATATACATAATGTCCACGTATACTAAGTGGTTAAAGTTAAGGTCCTTATAAAGGGTAAACTTAAATCTGCCTAGGGAACGTCCGTATTTCTAGTAAAAAAAGCAGTATTTAGTTAGGTAGTTAATTGCCTTTCTATTAACATCGTCATATCTAAAGCGTTTAAGGACTCTATGTAGCTTTTCAGCTAATAGGTAGCCGAAACGGCGGTACAGGCGGTGGATTTCCGTACTAGTGAGGTAGCACGGGTTATAGTTAAAAGATTCCTAAATATAGGTCCGTAAAGTCTCTCCCTATATAAGGAACGGGTGTCTAAATCGTCGTGTAATTGGTAGGGTAATATTCTTACTTCTTAGGGCAGTTGCGGGGCCGATTAGGGTATCTGTAACATTGTTATAGTAAACCTATAGTCTATCTATATCCGCAAGGCAGAGTAGAAAAGGGGTGTCCGCTTTTACTATATAGAAGTTAACTAGGCTAATTAGAGTCTTAACTTTAACTAATCTAATTAATGCGGTTAAACTAATGCCGAATTAGACGTTTACGGCCCTAGTTTATATAGTATCAATATCCGTATTATTATTTACGGTGGTCTTATATACAAGGTATTGTCCATAACCTACAGTAGACTTCTTAGAGGCACCTATATTAATTATAACGCTATAGAATTCTTTAGGGGTGTAGCGTTCTGTAGTAATATATGCAAATAGGTCCTGTTTAGGGTCCGTAACGTCTATAATAGGTTTAATAGGTGTGCTTACGGGCCAGTTTTCGGGTGCAATTAAGTGTGTAAAGGAGCGGTCGGCTAATACGGTCGTAATATTAAAGGCTTAGCTATCCATAAAAGGTCCGAAAGTAGTTAAGAACGTCTCTAAGGTCTCCTATTTCTAAGTATCTAAGTTAAAATTAATTATAAGGGCTTTTATTAACTCGTTAAGAGACTCTTCTACTTCCTCTCCTTTGTAGTCTAAGATAAACTGGTTAATCCATCTGTTAAATCTTTTCTTAGACTTGTCGCGTTTTTCCTAGGTATGCTTTATAGACTAATATCCTTCCTTACCGCATACAAAGCACTTCTGGCTAGTTTGTTTGTGGGGGTATACTTTTATATAGGAGTTACTGCGGGGGTTATAGGTAGGACTTAGTCGGTACGGGTACTACCGGCGGTAGCGGCGGTCCGTAAAGTAGGCGTCTAAGTTAGTTTGCGGGTTTTGCAGGTCCGTAATAAAGGCTTAAGTACTATCTGGCGGGTTTAAGACTTCGTACGTTATAATAGAGGACCATAAATTATTAATAAGGCTAGCTATAGTATCTGCGGGCTTATAATAGGCGTATTTATAGGGTTCTACTTCCTAGTAAGCTATAATAAGCTTATTATACAGGAAGTTGTCCGTTTAAAGCTTAATATTAAGGCCGTGCTATAGGTGCCGGAGGTCTTTAATAAGAATTTACAGGCATTCTGTGGTCGACTTTTTAGTATTCTTGTCAATTACGGTCCGTAGCTTAGTCGCATTCCATTAGGTAAGGATATTACGCCTATATTCCGGCCCTTTAAAGTAGTTATATATAGCTTCGTATAGCTTATTAAAGAAGACACCAAGGGGGTTACTCTTAAGGTTGGTGTAGTAGTAGTTAAGGGCTAGGCCACGCAGTATGGTAGAGTAGGCTTAGCTAAATTCCCGTTTAGGAATGTTAGCCTTTTAACAAAGGTCCGTAAAGATAGTTAGTTTAAAGTTAAAGTTATCATTTTCACCGCTATACTTGGATTTGTCGGTATAGAGCTTAGCTAAGTTAGCTAGCTCCTTGCCGTAGGTTTTTACTTAAGTAGGTTGCGGATCTATAACTTAGGCAGGTTACGGATCTGTAGCTTAGGCGGCGGGAGGGTTTTAGTCCGTATTTTGGTTTATAGGGGTATTATGGTCCGTATTTTGGGTTACGGGGGTATTATAGTCCGTAGCGTGGTCCGTAACTTAAGAGTAGGGTATATTTTAGCTAGTAAGGTTAATTCTAAAGCCGCTTTAGTTTGTAGGGCGAATTTGGTTAAGTGGGTTAGGTATAAGGCTAGTAATTATATTAAGTTTAGAAGAAGCAAAGAGTTCTTTTATGGCTTTAACCTGGTTTAGGATTTCCTCTTTAGTCTATTCTATTTGGTCCTTTTCCTATATTATATTATATAAGGACCATATAACAGTAACTCGTTTATTCTTTTTAACCCATATACCTTGGTAACATAAAAGGGTTTATAGGTTATAGATGGTATTAGGGTTATAAGCCTTAAGAATAGCTTCTATAAAATCCGTAAAGTCTTCCTTATATTACTCCCATAGGTTGTTATTTAGAAGCTTATAATATCCGTATTTAAGGATTTTAAAATTAATATAGTCGTTAACGTCATTCGTAGACGTAAGGTTAACTCCCTAGCTCTACTTCTTTTGGCCTTCATTAACTTGCTTGCTAATGTCTGCCATACTATATAGTATAGTATAGTATATAGCGGGTGGTAGAGGTCTTATAGGGTCTATAAAAGCGGTTAGCGGGTCCATAGTAGTTTGTAGAAGGGTAAGGGTGTCTATAAGGGGTCTTAACAGGTCCGTAGTAGTTCGCAGAGGGGTAAGGGGTCTCCGTAAGGGGTCTAAAAAGACGTCGGAGGTATTAAAGGAGGGTGTAGTAGGAGTAGGGGTTCAAGGTTTAAAGGTAGGTTAAGGGTAGGGGTTTCCATACAGGTCTGTATTCGCGTCTATAAACTTCTAGTAAACCGTACTAAGACTTAAATAAGTATACAGAGTTGGTAATAGGTTCGTAATCCCCAACTTCCGACCTTCTAGTAGGTCGTACTAGGAGTCTAAACGGGTGGTCGCTGTCATATATATCGCTCGGTGGGAGGTATTAAGTAATTGCTAATCTGTGCGCGCTTACTAATTAGTGTTTGTATTAATTTAATAATACAGTTAAGTTATATCCCGGGGCACGAAATACGTATAGTATTGTATGCTCTTTAGGATGGTGGTGACTGTCTCTTGTATTAAAGCAGACTACGTGGTCTATATACTAATGCGACCTCCCCCTAATTAGTTAGTGCTTTAGGAGTGCACCAGACGCGTAAGCGAGTAGTTAGTGCACCAAACGCGTAAACGCGTACCTGGCGTACCGAACGCGTAGGCACGCGGTCGGTACGATAGGTGCTGTAATTATACACTGCTAAATATAGCTCTTATAGCTAATAGCTTACGCTATACTTAGCGTCCTTATAAATTCGGTATACGTTATTATAACAAAACGCAAAACTTTTAATTAAATATTCTTTTATTCCTTATAGCATATTATTGTCCCTTTATATATATATTGTCTGCTAGTCTTATTCCTTTTACTATATAGTAGCTCTAACTACTTTTATAGTCTCTAATATAATAACCCTATTTTCCGCAATTTATATAAGCTCCTTCTTTAAACCATTTTTCTTGCTATAGAGTCCGCCTAAACGTCTTCTACTATTAAGATCCTTAGTTTGGCCTCTGCTCCTTAGTCCTATAATTACTAAATTCTTAACCTCTAAGTTTTTATGGTTTCTTACTCTATCTCTTATAGGCTTCTTTAGTACCATTTAGGTCTATTAGCTCTGCGCTATACTATAGTTTCTAACTTAGCTTTAGTTGTTGCGTACTTTACGCCTTATATAACTATAGAACTCTATCCTAACCTTTCTTAGCCTGCTCCCTTTAGTAGATCTAATTATTAATCTTAATTACCTAATCTATTAAATCCTATAGGGTGTCCGCATCTTCCATTAGGATAATTACGTCCTAGACTTTAGCCTTAAGTGTTACGGATACTTTAAGTACAATATTACGACTACTTAGGGAAGAGTCGGAAGAAGCTAGTTGGTTAATTTAGGCATGGTCTAGGATGGAGCCGATAGAACCATATGACGAGGAATGGTAACCGAGGTTATATAATATGTTACGTATTAAACGAGAGGAACGAGAGGAACTTACGTACCTTATATATAAGACGTATATTATATATAAGGAGGATTTTATAGGAGTACGGTTATGTATTTAAGGACCCTTAATCCCTACCTAGATAGTTCCTTCCTTATAGTAATTCTTAGAATATAATTGGAGTTAATCTATTAGGCAACCACTCCACCAGTTATTATTACTTGTTAACTATTATTATTTACATTTCCTATACACCTAGCCTAATAACAGGACCCACCGTAGTTCTTACTATAAGGTTTCGTTATATAATTACTACCTAGTTATAGTATTAAATATAAGTAAGTCGGATAATATACCACCAAAAGCAGCCACCATAAGGCTATTAACGGCGGCAACTATATCGAGGTTAGGTAACGACACTAGTATAGCAGACACTAACTTATAGTAACCTATAACGATTGGACAGCTATAAGAGATAGTTAACTAGTTAACAGAAAATAATGTAACGTTAGAAAATAGGATTAACGGGATAGGCGCAGTAAAGGTTAAGTTACTATCGATTAAAAGATTCTTAGGAGAGAGATCGAAGCTTAAAGGATTCCTTATATAAATGTACTTTAAGGTTATACAGGAAGGAGCCAAGCTGGCAATACCTATAGATTAAATAGCGTACGTAGGATTGTTTCTAATAGGAAGAGCACTTAAATAGTTTAAGCCTTACCTTATAGAAATCCAGGTAAACGGAATAACAACTATAAACTAAGAGGTACGGTTTATGTTCTTAAGCTAGAACGAATTTGTGGAAAGACTTATATAAATATTTAGAGACCTGGAGGCAGCGACTATAGCAGAAAGAAAACTCTAAGATATTATATAATAAACCTTAGCAATTAAGTATATAATGCAGTTCTAGACGTTAGTAATATAAGTTAAGTGGAATAATAGGGCGCTTATAGCATAGTATAAACAGGGACTTAAGGCTAAAGTCTAGGACGCGATTATCCTAATAGAAGATGCGGACACCCTAAGGGAACTAATAGATTAAGCGATAAAGATTAATAATAGGATCTATTAAAGGGAATAGGCTAAGCGAGGTTAGAATAGAGTTCTATAGTTATATAAGGCGTAAAGTACGCAATAACTAAAGCTAAGTTAGAAACTATGGTATAGCGCAGAGCTAATAGACCTAAGTAGTACTAAAGAAGCCTATAAGAGATAAAGTAAGAAACTGTAAAAACCTAGAGGTTAAGGATCTAGTAATTACAGGACTAAGGAGTAAAGGCTAAACCAAAAATCTTAGCAGTAGAAGATATTTAGGCAGACTCTATAATAAAAGCAATAGTTTAGAGAGGGAGCATATATAAATTATGGAAAATAAGGTTACTTTATAAGGGATTATAAAGATAGTTAGAGGTATTATATAATAAAGGGAACTAGACTAATAGTAGACAATATATATATATAGAGGGATAATAATATACTACAAGGAACAAAAGAATGTTTAATTAAAAGTTTTACGTTTTATTATAATAATGCATACCAAATTTATAAGGACGCTAAATATGGCGTAAGCTACTAGCTATAGGAGCTAGCACCTATAGGATATAAAGGTACTAATAAACTAGTTCACAGATCGGATATTAAAGATAATAAATTTAATATAGGCGAAATATTCCATAATAATAAGGTAATAAGAGCGGTTTACTAGGAATATATAGCTATTAGAGATATTATACTAGAGATAAAAGATAATTCCACTTCAAAATAGGGAACATTAGTAGGGATTAGGACCCTACTAGATATAATATCTATTGCTTTACAAAACGCAAGAGAAATAGGGCAGTAAATTACTTCGGCACTTAATAAAGGCAAAAGGCCACAGGCTTAAGATTCTTAAAACAAGATAAAAGATAACCAAGATTCTTAAGACGAGATAAGGCAAGCTTAGGGACCTATAATAGACGATAACCAATGGAGTAGAGTAATGGCTTAGTTTAGTAATATACAAATAAGCTTAGGACGAAGTTTCCTACAGGCATAAGATTCTTAAGATAAGATAAGTAAGATTTAAGACTCTTAAGACGAGATAAGAACACTAAGTAAGCCTAAATAGACTAAGGCTGAAGCTAAGCTTAAGTTGGAAGTAAGCTTAGGATTAAAGAATCTAAGGGACTAAGAATTTAGAGTATAAATTAGGATATCCACAAATAAGAGGCAAAAAGCTTCTTTATAAATTAGAGAATCTGCAATATAAACAGCAACTAGACTAGGAGACAGATATATAGACCTAGAGGACTTATTAGTAGAATATAGTGTTTAGACTAAAGATCGGAAAGTTAATACTAAGATTAAGAAGTAAGAAGACTTTAAGGATTAGAGTATAAGGCGCAAACCAAAAGAAACTATAGAAGAATTTAGATAAAGAATTATCGTATAGTAAGAACAGAAACTAGATAAGAGATCTAGTATATTAGGACGTATAAAGGACAGAGCGCTAGTACACAGAATTACTAATAGGCCTAGAATAGGTACACTAAGAGCTAAATGGCTTACTAAACTAAAAGATAAAGAGGATCTAGGAATCCTAACTAGGTTTAAAAAACAACATACTAAGGGCTGTTACAACATAGTAATAAGAAGATACTTCCTTATAGACAGACCGTATATACTCTAATAGCTATACTAAAAGTAGTATAGATAGCGACATAACAATAAGTGGGAAGATTTCTATATATAGTTAGATAAAAAAGTTATTTAGGACCACCCAATTATAGAGAAGGCTATAACTTATATTAAGGGAGCCTTAATTATAATATTAAAGGATCTAAAGAAGTATTTAGAGGACTAGAGAAGTAAGAGATATATCTTAGTACCTGCGAATAAAGTTATAACGTTTAGATCAGCACAATAAAGGTTTAAACTTAAGGGCGAAAACGAGCTAAGAGTTAACCTAAAGCACTTAGCACACTATACGCTATTATAGATTGCATATGTGGACAATATATATAAAATACACAAGAATCCAAAGGAAAAGAATCGGAAATACCCTATAAGGATATATTAGATAGTAGATAAGCAATAATATAGGAATGCTAAGTATATATATAGCTAGCATCCAGTAGAAGTTTAGGAGTTAGGTAACTTAATACTTTAATTAAGAAGATTCCTTATAGAAGAATGCTTAGACGGATAATAATAGTAGGAATACCTAGAGAATACTTATTTATAGTATATTAAGGATAAAAAGCGAACTAGGTATTAGCTAAAGAGTAAGCTAAGTATATAAGGATTAAGCAGCTAATAGTTAGGAAAAGTAGAGGCCTATAAAACTAGAGGGAGCTAGTAATAGAGCCTTAGACCCTTAAAGGAATTTAAGGACAACACCTAAATTTATAAGTTAAATAGTAAAATTAGCAGTTTAAAGCGCTAATAGATAGTAGAGTAACGCGAAACTATATCTTACTAGCAGTAGTTAAAAGAATGGGATTACCTTATAGATAAAAGAAGTAACTTTACCTATTAGTTATAATTTTAGGAGATCTAATAGCCTACGGAGGAGGGATTATTAGTCTTAAAACAGGACCTATTTAGATAACTATTAAAGGGAGACGAATTAAGATATCTTTTAATATCCTACTATTAGGATAGGATAAGGCAGTATTAGGGATGCCTTAGTTATAGGAATACAATCTAAAGATTAATTAGATTATAGGTTAGGTTAATATTAGGAATACTTAATACTATAAGATGCGATAATAAGCTAAGTTAGTATAATACTAAGTTGGAGTAATATATAAGGAGACTAAGTAAGGCTTAAGTTATATACTAAAGAGATACTATAAGTATAGTAAGAAATTATAGTTACTGGAAAGTAAAAAGCTATTAAATTATATAGTATAGGACTATAAGATAGAATTAGAACCGGGAATAAGTTTAAAGTTTTTTCCAATTTATAAGCTTACTAAAGAAGAAGGTAGAGCATTAAAAGAGTTTATTTAAGAAAACTTATAAAAGGGATATATTAAACCATTGCAGTTATTAGCAGGATATCTAGTACTGTTCGTACTAAAGAAAAATAGCAAACTAAGGCTGTGTATTAACTATAGATAGTTAAACAGCATCATTAGGAAGGATAGGTATCCTTTACCCTTAATTAGCGAAATCTAAGACAGGATAGGTAACGCGTAAATCTTTATAAAGATAGATCTAAGATAGGCGTACTATTAAATTAGAATTAAGGAAGGCGATAAATAGAAAGCAGCCTTTAGGTTAAAAGAAGGACTATATAAACTATTAGTTATATAATTTGGGCTTATAAACGCACTAGCAACGTTCTAAAAGCGTATTAATAATATATTAGAAGAACACTTAGATAAATTTGTTATAGTATACCTTAATAATAATATTATCTACTTAATAACTAAGGAAGAATACGGGGAACACATTAAATAGGTCTTAAAGAGACTATAAGAAGAATAAATGCTAGTAGCAATTAAGAAATGCGAGTTCTTTACTAGGAAAACCAATTTTATTAGATTTATTATTAAACTAGGCTAATTTAGTATAGATCTAAAGAAGATCGAGGCTATAGTAAATTAGTAAGAACTAGAGAACGTTACGCAGTTAAGATTATTCCTAGGGGTTTGCAATTACTATAGAAGGTTTATAGCGTAATAGTTAAAGAATATTAAACTATTTATACGATTAATAAAAAAAGAAGAATTATAGGTATAGGGAGAGGAACAGCGAGAGCTCTTTAAAAAAGTTAAAGAGTTATTTACCTAGGAGCTAGTTTTTAAGATCTATTAACTAGAACTAAAGACGGTTATAAAGACAAATATATTAGACTATATACTAGGGGTATACTTTATATAGAAATATTAAGATAGATGGCACCTAGTAGTATACTATAGTTAAAAGATAACACTACTAAAGTTAAACTATAACATCTATAATAAGGAGTTATTAGGAATAGTTATAGTATTAAAGAAATAGAGAGCATTCTTGCAAGGTATAGAGAAACTATTTATAGTTAAAACGGATTATAAAAACCTAATAGGATTCCTAATAACAAAGGAACTTAACTAAAGATAAGTTAGATGAGTAGAGATGCTTATAGAATACTATTTTAAGATTTAGTATACTAAGGGTACAGATAATACGCGGGTAGATACTCTAAGCTATAAAGCTAAACTACAGAACAATAAGAAGCTATTAGGGGCTTTACTGCAAAAAGATATAGATAGATTAATTAGGTATAATTATCTAAAAATTATAGCAACTTAAGAAGAAATAGATAGAGTTTATAAGACATTAGAGAGCTTTTAGGCATAAAGAATTCTAAAGGCACAGCTAGAAGATCTATAAGTGGATATATATAAAAATTAAGAAGTAAAGTATATCCTAAAAAGCATAGCAGAGTAATTTATGGAAGAGTTCTATAAGGAATTAACTTAAGGATATAATAGAGCCATAGGCTTAGTATTAAGACTCTAAGAGGAGTATATTATTAATAGAATTTGGAGAATAGCTAGGAAGGTTATAAAAGAGTATTTAGATTGCTAAAGGAATAAACTAATAAGGTATAAGCCATATAGAGGGCTATAACCTATTAAAATACTAGAGAGACTATAGGAGGTCATATTATAGGACTTTATTATTAAGTTACTAAAGTTAAAAAACCCTATTACCGGACAAAATTATAATATAATCTTAGTAATAGTAGATAAGCTTATAAAGCGGGGATACTTTATAGCATATACGGAAGAAATCTTAGTAGAGAATATCGCTAGAATCTATATTAAAGAAGTGTTCGTAAGGTATAGGGCACTAAGTAAGATTATATTAGATAGAGATTTAAGATTTATAGTAGCATTCTAGGAGGTATTTTTAGCAGAATAAGGAATTTAAGCAGCAACTTCCACTATATATTATCCGCAGACAAATAGTTAAATAAAAAGATTAAATTAGACACTAAAACAGTATCTAAGGTATTATATCAATTATATATAGAATAATTAGGTATCGCTATTACTAGTTACACAGTTTATATATAATATAACACCACAAGAAGGGATAGGCACATTACTATTTAAGGCAAATTACGGATATAAGCTAAGAATATCGTTATTACTACGATAAGTAAAGAAAATAAGTAGTATAGCTAAAGAAAGAATAAAGACATTAATAAATCTTTATACAGACCTTATAGAATTAGTAAAGGAAGTATAAGAGAAAATAAAAAAGTATTATAACGCTAAGAGATCTAAGGGACTAAATCTTAAAGAGGGAGATAAAGTATAGCTACTATATAAAAATTTCAAGAGTTAACAACTAAGCAAAAAGTTAAACTACGTCAGACTAGGACCTTTTAAAATTATATAGAAAATTTTACTAGTTATATTTAAGTTAAACCTACTAGCTAAAATAAAGATCTACCCTATACAGCATATTATAATGTTAGAGCTAGTATATAGGAATATTAAGCTACCGGTCTATAAAGCAGACATATATAGAGGACAGGAAGAAGATAAATGGCAAGTTTTAAAGATCGTTAGTTATAAGGACGTTAATAATAAAATATAGTATAAGGTTAAGTAAATAGGCTACACTAAAACTACCTAGAAGCTACTAGAGAATTTAAAAAACGCTATAAGAAAGGTATAGGAGTATCGGAAGAAATTAGGTTAGGTAGTATTAATAAAGAAAAATTACTAAAGAATGAGTTACCTAAGGGGGACCTAAGAAGAGCAGTTGCCAAACTACTTAGATCTATTTCCTTCTCTATTAAAAGAGAATCCATTCTTTTATTACCTAGTTCTTACAGACCCTATTCTACAAGTCTCTACTCCTTAGAACGAACCTTTATTACAAACGCTTTAAGTATAATATTATAACTACTTGGAGAAGAGACGGAAGAAGCTAGTTAGTTGATTTAGGCACAGTCTAGGATGGAGCCGATAGAACTATGTGACGAGGAATAGTAACTAAGGTCACGTAGGGTGATCTATATAATCTATAGGATCTATATAATTCGTAACAGAGTAGATAAAGCACACGTATATTATATATAAGAAGGATTTTATAAAAGTACGGTTGTGTATTTAAGGACCCTTAGTCCCTACCTAGATAGTTCCTTCCTTGTAGTAATTCTTAGAATATAATTAGAGTTAATCTGTTAGGCAACCACTCTACTAGTTATTATTAATTATTAACTATTATTACTTGCATTTCCTACACACCTAGCCCAATAATAGGACCCACTATAGTTCTTACTATAAGGTTCCGTTACACAATTACTACCTAGTTATAGTATTAATAATAGTAAGTCGGATAACATGCCACTAAAAGCAGCCACTACAACGCCATTGACGGCGGCAACTACTTTAGGGTTAGGTAACGACACTAGTATAGCAGACACTAACTTATAGCAACCTGTAACGGTTAGACAGCTATAAGAGATAGTCGACCAGTTAATAGAAAATAATATAACGCTAGAAAATAGGATTAACGAGATAGGCGCAGCAAAGGTTAAGTTACTATTAATTAAAAGATACTTAGGAGAGAGATTAAAGCTTAAAGAATTCCTTATGCAAATATACTTTAAGGTTGCGTAAGAGGGAGCTAAGCTAGCAACACCTATAGATTAAATAGTATACGCAGGATTGTTCTTAATAGGAAGAGCACTTAAGTGGTTTAAGTCTTACCTTATAGAAATCTAAGCAAATGGAATAATAACTATAAACTAAGAGGTATGGTTTATGTTCTTAAGCTAGAATAGATTTATAGAGCGACTTATATAAATGTTTAGAGACCTAGAGGCAGTAACTATAGCAGAAAGAAAACTCCAAGACATTATATAACAAACCTTAACAATTAAGTATATAATACAGTTCCAGATATTAGCGATATAAGTTAAGTAGAATAATAGGGTGCTTATAGCATAGTATAAATAGGGACTTAAGGCTAAAGTCTAGGACGTAATTATCCTAATAGAAGATACGGACACCCTAAGGGAACTAATAGATTAGGTAATTAAGATTAATAATTAGATCTACTAAAGGGAACAGGCTAAAAAAGGTTAGGATAGAGTTCTATAATTATATAAGGCGTAAAGTATACAACAACCTAAGCTAAGTTAGAAACTATAGTATAGCGCAGAGCCAATAGACCTAAGTAGTACTAAAGAAGCCTATAAGAGATAAAGTAAGAAACTATAGAAACCTAGGGGATAAGGATTAAGTAATTAAAGGTTTAAGGAGTAGAGGCTAAACTAGGGATCTTAGCAGCAGAAGATGTTTAGGTAGACTCTATAGCAAAAGCAATAGTTTAAAGAGGGAGCTTATATAAATTATGGAAAACAAGGTTACTTTATAAGGGATTATAAAGATAGTTAGAGATACTATATAATAAAAGGAACTAGATTAACGGTAAACAATATATATATATAGAGGGATAATAATATACTATAAGGAACAAAAGAGTGTTTAATTAAAAGTTTTGCGTTTTGTTATAATAACATATACTAGATTTATAAGGACGCTAAATATAGCGTAAGCTACTAGCTATAAGAGCTAACACCTATAGGATATAGAGGAACTAATAAACTAGTTCGCAGATCGGATATTAAAAACGATAAATTTAACATAGGCGAAACATTCCGTAATAATAAGGTAATAAGAGCGGTTTACTAGAAACACGTAGCCATTAAAGATATTACACTAGAGGTAGAGGATAATTCCACTACAGAATAAGGAATATTAGTAGGGATTAAGACCCCACTAGATACGATGTCTATTACTTTATAAAACGCAAGAGAAGTAGGATAGCGAACCACTTCGGCACTTAATAAAGGTAAAAAGCCACAGGCTTAAGATTCTTAAGACAAGATAAGAGACAACTAAGATTCTTAAGATAAGATAAGGCAAGCTTAAGGACCTACAATAGACAAAAACCGATGGAGTAGAGCAGCGGCTTAGTTTAAAGATATATAAATAAGCTTGGGACGGAAGTTTCTATAGGCATAAGATTCTTAAGATAAGATAAGTGAGATTTAAGACTCTTAAGACGAGATAAGAATACTAAGTAAGCCTAGTTAAACTAAGGCTAGAGCTAAGCTTAAGTTAGAAGCAAGCTTAGGATTAATAAATCTAAGGGGCTAAGAATTCGGAGTATAAATTAGAACACCTATAAACAAGAGGTAAAGAGCTTCTTTACAGATTAGAGAATCTGCAGTGTAAATAGTAACTAGATTAGGAGACAGATATATAGACCTAGAGAACTTACTAGTAGAATATAGTATTTAGACTAAAGATCGAAAAGTTAATACTAGGATTAAGAAGTAAGAGAACTTTAAGGATTAAAGCATAAGACGCAAACCAAAGGAAACTATAGAAGAATTTAGACAGAGAATTATCGTATAGTAAGAATAGAAACTAGATAAGAGATCTAGTATATTAGGACGTATAAAGGACAGAGCGCTAATATAAAGAATTACTAATAGGCTTAGAGCAGGCACACTAAGAGCTAAGTAGCTTACTAAACTGGAAAACGAAGAGGATCTAAAAGTTCCTACTAGGTTTAAAGAACGACACATAAAAGGCTGTTACAACGTAGTAATAAGAAGATACTTCTTTATGGATAAGCCGTATATACTCTAGTAGCTATACTAAAAGTGGTATAGGTAAAGGCACAACGATAAGTAGGAAGATTTCTATATATAGTTAGATAAGAAAGTTATCTAAGACCACCCGATTATAAAAAAGGCTATAACTTATATTAAGGGAGCCTTAATTATAATATTAAAGGATTTAGAGGAACGTTTAGAGAACTAAAGAAGTAAAAGACGTATCTTAGTACCTATAAATAAAGTTATAACATTTAGATTAGCATAATAAAGGTTTAAACTTAAGAATAAAGATAAGTTAAGAGTTAACCTAAAGCACCTAGCATACCACATATTATTATAGATTGCGTATATGGACGATATATATAAGATACATAAGAATCTAAAAGAAAAGAATTGGAAATACCCTATAAGGATATACTAAATAACGGACAAGCAGTAGTATAGGAATACTAAATATATACATAGATAGCATCTAGTAGAAGTTTAAGAAGAAGGAAATTTAATATTTTAACTAGGAAGATTTCTTACAGAAGAATACTTAGACGGATAATAGTAGTGGGAATACCTAAAGAATATATATCTATAGTATATTAAAGATAAAAAGCAAACTAGGCATTAGCTAAAGAGTAAGCTAAGTATAATAGGATTAAGCAGCTAATAGTTAAGAAAAGTAGAGGCCTACGGGACTAGAGGGAGCCAGTAGTAGAGCCTTAGACCCTTAAAGGAATTTAAGAATAACACCTAAATTTATAAATTAAGTGGTAAAATCAGCAGTTTAAAGCGCTAATAGATAGTAGAGTAATAAGAAACTATATCTTACTAGCAGTAGTTAAAAAATAGGGCTACCTTATAGATAGAAGGAATAACCTTACCTATTAGTAATAATTTTAGGAGATCCAATAGCCTACAAAGGAGGGATTATTAATCTTAAAATAGGACCTATTTAGCTAACTATTAAAGGGAGACAAATCGAGATATCTTTTAATATCCTACTATTGGGACGGGATAAGGCAGTATTAGGAATGCCTTAGTTACAGAAATATAACCTACATTAGGAAATTTTTTTTTTGGCTCGTTGTTGCGGTTTGCAGCAAATTGCCGCAAATTGCTGCAAACTGTACGGTTGCGGTGGTCGTATATGGTCCTGTGCGGTTTACGGCGGTTTGCAGCAACCCGCGCGAAGCCTATATTTTTTGCGGCAGTTTGCAGCAACCTGCGTAAAGCCTATATTTTTTGTAGCAATCCGCGCGAAGCCTGTACGTAGCCCTTGCATTTCGCACATTTTGCACATTTCGTACATTTTGTACGTTTTGCACGTTTCGTACGTTTTATACGTTTTATATATTTTATACATTTTACACGTTTCGTATATTTCGCACATTTCGTACATTTTATATATTTTGCACGTTTCCTATAGATTGCTATAATATACTTTTAAATATATTTATATTATAACTATATAAAATATAGAGCTATCTACTTAGAGCCTCTAAATCGT